>Ga0194120_10000305_pt1 | contig 90961 bp, 86 predicted proteins | sample TA2MahCa65mmetaG_FD_148642 | JGI IMG/M metagenome (GOLD analysis project Ga0194120, IMG submission 148642) | Freshwater microbial communities from Lake Tanganyika, Tanzania - TA2015019 Mahale Deep Cast 65m | ecosystem: Environmental > Aquatic > Freshwater > Lake | place: Tanzania: Lake... | reverse complement strand
AAGGACATTCTCGCCGCTGGGCTCAAACTCCGGGAACTGGTAATCATCCCGCAACTGGCCTACGGCCGCGTTGCCTGATTTGCTTTTCCTGCCTGCTTCGCGCAGGATCTGAATGTAGAGGTACTAAAAGCTTCGAGGCAAAAACTTGAATCGAATCATCCTGGCGATAAAGAGCTTCTTCTCCATTCTGTTTTCCGGCAAGCTGTCCGATGAGGCAGCCTTCGATCTGGGGCTGATGCGGCGCGCGGCCACGCCCGCCCCGAAACCCAAGCCGGCGGCGGAGCAGCCCGCCGCGGCCGACGGGGCGGTGCAGATGCTGGCGCTGTTGCAGCAGGAGGCGCGGCTGGTGGATTTTCTCCAGGAAGACATCGCCGGCTACAGCGATGAACAGGTGGGCGCGGCGGTGCGCGGGATTCACGAACAATCGCGCAAGGCGCTGGATCGTCACGTAAAGCTGGCGCCCATCGTGGATGGCGTGGAGGGAACCACGACGCGGCTGGCTTCCGCCGGGCTCGACCCCAACGACAAGTCGACGCTGAAACTGGTGGGCCAGGTGCCGCCCGACGGAAAGGTGGAGGCAGGCATCCTGCGCCACCGCGGTTGGAAGGCGGAAAAAGTAGAGCTCCCTTCGGCCAAGGCGGGCCGCCGCGTGATCGCGCCCGCCGAAGTGGAAGTCGAGTAGGGGCGGCCGGTGCGGGCCTTCATCGGAATCGACCTGGGCACGACCAACTCGGCCCTGGCCTACATTTCCGCCGAGGAGGCGGGCGAGTCGGAGTTTCCGCCGGTTCATGTGCTGGAGATACCGCAGCCGGTGGCCGAAGGCGTGATCGAGCCGCGGCGCACGCTGCCGTCGTTTCTCTACCTGGGCGACACGGCGGTGGCCGGCGTGCATGCGCGCGAGCAGGGCGCGCTGACCCCCACCAAGATGGTGCATTCGGCCAAGAGCTGGCTGTCGAACCCTGGCGTCGACCGCACGGCGAAGATTCTGCCGTGGGATGCAGCCGAAGGCGGGCGCGTGCTGAGCCCTGTGGAGGTTTCCAGCCGCTACCTGGCCGAGATGCGAGAGGCGTGGGACAGAACGCATGCCGAGCCGCTGGCGAGCCACGAAGTGGTGTTGACGGTGCCGGCGTCGTTTGACGAAGAGGCGCGGGAACTGACGGTAATGGCGGCGCGCGAGGCAGGCATCGAGAAGCTGACGCTGGTGGAGGAGCCCGCGGCTGCCTTCTATTCCTGGATCGCGAATCATCTGAAACAGTCGCACAAGGATCTCCACGACGGCCAGCTTGTGCTGGTCTGCGACGTGGGCGGCGGAACCTCGGACTTCACGCTGATTCGCGTCAGCCGCACCGGGGACAAGGTGGATTTCACGCGGACCGCGGTGGGCCGCCACCTGCTGCTGGGCGGCGACAATCTGGACCTTACGCTGTCCTGGCTGGCTGAATCGAAGCTGAACACGCAGCTGTCGGTGCGCCAGCGCACGGCGCTGCGCCGGCAATGTTCGGCGGCAAAGGAGAAGATGCTGGCCGATGAAGCGGTAGAGAAGGTCCCGATCACGGTGCTGGGCGCGGGGCGCTCGCTGATCGGCGGAACGCTGCGCACCGAGATCACGCGCCAGGAGGCGCTGGAACTGGCACTGGACGGCTTCTTGCCATTCTGCGAACCGGGCGAGCGGCCACAGAAGGAAGAGATGTCGCCGTTTGGCGAGCTGGGTTTGCCGTATGAATCCGACGCGGCGGTCACGCGCCATTTGGCGGCGTTCCTTGCCGATGCGGACGGGGCCAAGCCGGACGCGGTGCTGTTCAACGGCGGATTCTTCATTCCCGCGCTGCTGCGGCGCCGCGTGGCCGATGTGCTGGAACGCTGGCACGGCAAGCGTCCGCTGGTGCTGGAGAATCAGGACCTGGATCTGGCCGTGGCGGCGGGTGCGGCTTACTATAACTTCGCGCGTTCGACGGGCGCGGGGCTGGTCGTTCGCGGCGGGCTGCCGCGCGCATACTACATCGGGCTGGAAGCCGGAGAAAAGCTGAAGGCGGTGACTGTTGTGCCGCGCGGGACCGAGGAAGGCGACTCGCTCGAGATCGATCAGGAAGGCATGCAGTTGGTGGCGAACAAGCCGGTGACTTTCCGGCTGTATAGCTCGCTCACCCGGCACGAGGACAAGATTGGAGAAGCGGTGGAATTGCCGGCCTCCGCGGTGGCCGAAGGGCATCTGCACCTGCATGCGCCGCTGCATGCGGTGATCCGGTTCGGCAAGCCGGGCCTGGAGCGCACGGTGCCGGTGAAGCTCGGCGCGCGGCTGACGGAAGTGGGGACACTGGAGCTGTGGGCCGATTCGAAAATCAGCGAGCACCGCTGGCGGCTGCAGTTCGAGCTGCGCAAGCAGGGGCCCGCGCAAAGGGTGGCGCGTCCGGCGGCGGTGATTGGCGAGGAGGCGCTGGTGGCGGCCGAATCGCTGATCCGGCAGACGTTCGCGGAGCAGACGATGGAGCCCGAGCAACTGCCTTCGGCGCTGGAGCGGACACTCGGGCTGGGGCGCAATTCCTGGCCGCTTGGCGCCATCCGGCGGCTGGCCGACGTGTTTCTGGAGGTGGCCGAGGAACGCAAGAAGAGCGCGGCGATGGAGCTGCGCTGGCTGAACCTGTGCGGGCTGTGCCTGCGCCCCGGGTTCGGCTATCCGGGCGATGACTACCGCATCGAGCAGGCGCGGCGGATCTTCGCCGCCGGGCTTGTGTTTTCGAACGCCGTGCAGAACCAAAGCGAGTGGTGGATTTTCTCGGGGCGCGTGGCGGGCGGACTGAACCGCAATCAACAGGCCGACCTGTATCAGCGGCTGTCGGGCACGCTGCTGCCGCGCAAGGGCGAACGGGTGCGCGTCAATTCCAGTTTGTTGCGTGAGATGTGGCGTTGCGCCTGCAGTCTGGAACTACTGCCTACGCAGCCGCGCACCGACCTGGGCGAGGCGCTGCTGAAACAGATTAAGAAAGGCGACTTCCGCGACAGCGAGCTGTGGTGCCTGTCGCGGCTGGGCGCGCGGGAACTGCTCTACGGGCCAACGAATCAGGTTCTGCCTCCAGCTACGGTGTCGCGCTGGGTGGAGTCTCTGGCGAAGCTGCCGGCGGCGGCGGAAGCCGTGGCGACGATGGCGCGGCGAACCGGAGATGGAACACGTGACCTCCCGCCGGCCACGCTGGAGCTTGCGCGGCGCGGGCTGGAGCGGCACGAAGATGCCGGCAGCCTGCTGGAGATGTTGGAAGGCAAGGGCGGGCGAGACAGCCAGGCGCTGAGCCGCATGTTCGGCGAGGAGTTGCCGAGCGGGCTGGTGATGGGCTCCGGGGAGCAGGCCGGTGGGTGAAGTCGCTCTGGTGGAGATGATCCGGCGGCTGGCGGGCGAGCGCTCCGGCATCGGCGATGACTGCGCCGTATTGCGGATGCCCGGTTCCAGGCAGGAGTTGATCGCGACCACGGACATGCTGCTGGAGGGCGTCCACTTCCGGCGCGCCACGCACGGTCCCGCAGATTTGGGACGCAAAGCGTTGGCGCGCGGGCTGAGCGACATCGCGGCGATGGGGGGAACGCCGATGTGGTGTCTGGTGTCGTTGGCTGCGCCGCCATGGGCAACCAGGGAATGGATGGGGCGGTTCTTCCGCGGGCTGCTGGCAAGGGCGCGTTCCGCGGGAACCCACCTGGCCGGCGGCGACCTCGCGCTGCACAAGCTGCTGGCCATCGACATCGTGGTGCTGGGCAGCGTGCCAGCGGGCAAGGCTCTGCGGCGCGGCGGCGCGAAGGCGGGCGATGCGATTTACGTATCCGGCGTGCTGGGCGGCTCGGCGTTGGGACTGGAAACCCGCTCCGGGGCGGCATGGAAGCGCCACTTGCGTCCCGAGCCGCGACTGGAGCTGGGCCGCTGGCTCCGCGGACGCGCCACGGCCTGCATGGACGTGAGCGACGGCTTGTCGCTCGATCTCCACCGCCTGCTACGCGAGTCAGGCGTGGCGGGGGTTGTCGACCGTCCGCTGCCGGTTTTCCATGGCGCGAGCCTGGACCAGGCGCTGCACGGCGGCGAGGAGTATGAACTGCTGTTCACCACGCCGGCCAACAAGCGGATTCCCGCAATCCGGCAAAAGCTGCCGCTGACACGCATAGGAACCGTGGTGAATGGAAAGCCGGGAGAAATGGAATTCTTCGGGCGGCGGCTTGAGCCAAAAGGCTACGATCATTTCAAGAAGCGATGACAAAACCTGACCCTGGTGTTGTGCTGGACCTGATAGAGGCGTTCCGGCGTTCCAAGACGATGTTCGCGGCAGTGGAAGTGGGTGTGTTCGACCGGTTGGAGAAGGGGCCGGCGCGAGCGGACCAACTGACTGATGGAGGCGACCCTGACACAATGGCGCGGCTGCTGGACGGCTGCGTGTCGCTGGGATTGCTGGAGCGGAGCGGCGATGTGTACCGCAACAGCGCCGTAGCCTCGGCATATCTGTGCCGCTCCAGCGTCTCTACTTTGGCCGGCTACGTCGCCTATTCCAACCGTGCGCTGTTCCCGATGTGGCAGCACCTGGAAGGCGCGGTGCGCGAAGGCACGCACCGCTGGAAACAAACCTTCGGGCTCGACGGAGCGCTTTTCAGCCACTTCTACCGCAGCGAATCCGATAAGCGGGACTTTCTGCTGGGCATGCATGGTTTCGGATTGCTCAGCAGTCCGGCGGTGGTCAGCGTGTTCGATCTGAGCCGGTTCAAGCGGTTGGTGGACTTGGGCGGAGGTACCGGCCACCTGGCCATGGCGGCTTGCGAGAAGTATCCGGACATGTCGGCGGCGGTGTTCGATTTGCCGGAAGCGGTGGAGTTCGCGCGGGAGTTTACTGCAGGGTCGAGGGTGGAGCTGCTTGCGGGCGATTTTTTTCAAGACAAGCTGCCGAAGGCGGACCTGTATGCGGTGGGAAGGATCCTGCACGATTGGAGCGAAGACAAGATCCGCTTATTGCTCAACAAAATACAGACATGCCTGCCGCCCGGCGGCGGCCTGCTGATTGCCGAAAAACTGCTCTGGGAGGATCATTCCGGCCCCGTCCAGGCCCACATGCAGTCACTCAACATGCTGGTTTGCACCGAAGGCCGCGAACGCAGCTTTACCGAATATGCGGAGCTACTCCAGGAGGCCGGGTTCAGCGAAGTGGAGGGCAGGGTGACCGGAGCGCCTTTGGATGCGGTGCTGGCAAGGTGCGGTGTTCTATAATTAGAGATTGGGTGATGGTCTGAAGCAACATGGTAGACCTCAAGAAAAAGCTGCAAGAGGAAATCGCCGCGCTCGAATTCGAGCTGCGCACGGAGCTTCCCAAGGAGATCGCCAAAGCGCGCGCTCACGGCGACCTCAGCGAGAACGCCGAATATCACGCGGCCAAGGAGCGGCAGTCGTTCGTCGACGCCCGTCTGGGGCAGCTGAAAAAGCGGCTCGCCGACCTGTCCATGGTGGACATGACCAGGATTCCGAAGGGCCGTGTGGGACTGGGTTCGCGCGTGGTGGTGCTGGACACCAACAAGGACGAGGAGATCACCTACAACTTGGTTACCAGCGAGGAAGCAGACGCCAACAACGGAAAGATTTCCACCACCTCCCCCATCGGGCGTGGGCTGTTAGGCAAGGAGATTGGAGACGTGGTCCGGGTGCAGAGCCCCGGGGGAGTGAAGGAATTCGAGATTCTCAAGCTCACCACGATCCACGAGTTGTTGTAGAGTTGTTGCGATGACTTATACGCGCGCAATCGGCGTGACCGCGGACCGGATTGTCCGGCTGATCGTGCGTGGGCTTGCACTTTCCAGAATTCACCCCAACGCGCTTACGCTCATCGGGCTGTTGATCAACGTGGCGGCGGCGGTGCTGCTGGCGCAGGGCAACTTCTGGTGGGCCGGCTGGGTGATCACCGTAGCGGCCATCTTTGACATGGTGGACGGCCGCGTGGCGCGGGAAACGCAGCAGGTGACGCGCTTCGGCGGGTTCTTCGATTCCGTATTGGACCGCTATTCCGATCTTGGGCTGCTGATGGGCCTGCTGGTCTATTACGCCTCCATCAACCGGTCATTCTATGTGGTGCTGACGGCGATCGTGATGACGGCATCAGTGATGATCAGCTATACGCGCGCACGGGCGGAAAACACGATCCCCAAGTGCAAGGTGGGATTCATGGAGCGGCCGGAGCGGATAGTGCTCTTCCTCATTGGTGCGCTGTTCAACCGTATGGCGGCGGTTCTGTGGGTGATCGCGATCCTCGGCAACCTCACCGTCGTGCACCGGATGATCTTCACCTACCGGGAAGCCAAGCAGCTCGAGGAAGCACAGTTGCGGGGAGCCTCCGAACGGCGCCAGGCTCAGGTAGGCTGAGCGGATTCTTTTAGTAAACGAATCCCCGCCAGGTGCGCCCTTTTTGATCGCGCAGCAGGATGCCGTATCCGTCGGAAATGCCGGATATCGTGTTGCCTTTGGAGTCCCGGAAGCGGTAGCGGATGGTTTCGTCGTCCTGAAGGTCGGCTTGGCCGAACCATTCATCTCCGTGTTCGTCCCGCAGCCTGACTCCGTCGCCATCTCCGAACCCGGAGACACTACGGCTATGCATGCTGTCGAAGCGGAAGAAGCCGCTCGGCGCCCTCCGCCGCTTGCGCCTGTTTGTGCCCATGAGACCATTTATCGGCGAAGTCTGCTCGGGCGGGAATAAGCGAGAAATCGGAGCTGGCTCAGGAAAAGACCTTACTTTCTACACAACCTTCGGCCGCACCACCGCCACGCCGATCTGTTTCATTTCACGCGCCAAGGCTTGGAATATCTCTTCGCTCTGGAACCGGCCGACAATAGCCCCGCCTGAGCCGGCGAAGTTAGCGGAGGCGCCCAACCTTCGGGCAGTCTCAATCATTTCCTTGTTGCCATGCGCAATGTTGTATATAGTAGCGCGGAGGTCGTAGTTGGCATCTATCAGCTGATCGAGCGCAGCGTAATTGCGCTCGATCAGAGCCTGGCGCCCCTGTTCGGCGTAACTGGCCCATGTTCTCATCGCTTCCACCACCTGCTTGTCAGCGGCGAGCCACCTCTGGCGGATGTTGTTGTGGAACACCTCTGTGCCTTCGCTGAGCGAGGTGCGATACGCGAGGTACAAATCGGGGAGCGTCGAGGGATCCATGCGTTCGTATTCGCCATAGCCCCGGCCCTCCATAAGATGGCGGGAGAAATCCATGTAGACGAGGCCCTCATAAACTTGCGCGACGCGGTCCTGCAAGCCCGCGCTCACGCCCAGCTCGCGGGTCTCGGTTTCCAGCACCAGGTTCGCTTGAACCGGCAGCGGGATGTCAAGGTGATAGTACTGGCAAAGCGCGCGAAGAGCGGCGGTGATGATCGCGCTGGAGCCGCCCAGGCCGAGGCGGAGGGGAATGGTCGTCTCGTACTCGAGGGTGAAGTTGCGGTGATCGAGCTCAATGTTCTGTTCGCGGCAGTAATCCATCAGCCGGACCAGCAGCGCCTGGATGATGCGGATGCCGCCATAGTAGCCGCGCCAGCGCGTGGTTTGATACAAGTCCTCCAGGCTTTCAAAAATCGGCGTATCGGCTTTGGAAGGTTTGATCTCCAGCCGCGCGGTGGGATAGAGTATCACTCTGGCGCGGAAGTTGCGGATCAGCAGGGCGATGGTCTTGCCGAAGTAACCGTCGCTCGGGTTGCCGAGCAGCCCGGCGCGTGCATAGGCGAATGTCTCGATCATAAGGGCGTCTCCATCATTATGCGCATGGTTGTGCAGCGGGTTTCGAGGGCCGAGGTGCGTGTGGAGGGGCGCGTGACGGGCTCGATCGGCCGCGGATTACTTATCCTGGTTGGGATCGCAAAGACCGACACCAAGGCGGACGCCGAGTTTCTCGCGGCCAAGGCGCTTGGGCTGCGGATCTTCCCCGATGCAGAGCAACGGATGAACCTCAGCGTGGTGGAGGCCCGGGGAAGCCTGCTGGTGGTCTCGCAGTTCACCTTATATGGAGACGTGCGCAAGGGGCGCAGGCCGGCCTTCGACCGGGCTGCGAACCCGGCCGAGGCTCGTAGCCTCTATGAACATTTCTTACAAATGCTCGGCGGGGGAAACATCAAGGTGGAAAGCGGCGTCTTCCAAGCGATGATGGAAGTCGAGCTTGTCAACGATGGCCCAGTTACGATACTATGTGATTCCGAACGGTTGATTTAGAACTGTTACGGGGATTACAGAAGAAAAGGAAAGATGGCAAAACTAGACATGAATCAAGCAACCCTACTCGCTGCCGCTTTGGAAGGTTTGGAGATTCAAAGATCCCGAATCGAAGAACAGATCGCTCAAATCAAGGCGGCAATGGGTCGAGGCGGTTCGAAAAAGACGGCATCCGCCGCCGGTGCCCGGCCGGGCCGTAAGCGCCGGTTGTCGGCCGCTGCCAGAGCCCGCATCGCCGCGGCGCAGAAGAAGCGCTGGGCCGAGTACCGCAAAGCCAAAGCCGCGGGCTAAGGCTTCACCCTCTCGGAAGGGGCTCCCAGCCAAAGCGGCTGGCAATGTCGCCTACCGTGCCAAGCGCGGCGATACTGCCCTTTTCGAAGAAAACCGCTCGCGTGCCGATCGCGCGCGCGAATGCGATATCGTGGGTCGTCACGATCTTAGACTGTGGCAGGGCGGTCAATAAATCCACTAAGTCCCGCTGACCCGGCGGATCCAGGGACGTCGTCGGCTCGTCCAGGATGAGTATGTCCGGACGCATCGCCAGAACCCCGGCAATGGCCACGCGCCGCTTTTCGCCCGCGCTTAGGTGGTAGGGCGCTTTTGCGTGCGCGGCGGACATTCCTGTCTGCTCCAGGGCCTCTCGAGCCAGCCTCATCGCTTCGGCCGGCTCGACGCCCAGGTTCAAGGGACCGTAAGTCACGTCCTCCATCACTGTAGGCATGAACAGCTGCTCATCGGCGTCCTGGAAAACCATGCCGACGCGGCGCCGGATCTCGGGCAGGCTTATCTTGTCCATCGGCAACCCGCATACGCGGATCTGCCCCTCGCCTTCCAGCAGTCCATTGAGGTGAAGGGCAAAAGTGGTCTTGCCGGAGCCGTTGGCCCCAAGCAGGATGACGGTTTCTCCGGGGAAGAGTTCAAAATCAACTCCCTTCAACGCCTCCGTGCCGTCCGGATAGCGGAACCTGAGGCCGCTCACGCGTATCAGAGGATCCATAGCCATCTACCCAGGGAAAGAACCAGGATCCCCGTGGCGAGAAAACTGATATCCAACCAATGGAGACTGCTCGGGCGGATGAGCGGCATATGGCCGGCAAAGCCGCGGGCAAGCATGGCGCGATGGATGCCTTCGGCGCGCGCGTGGGAAGAGGCAAACAGAACGGCGATGGCGCCACCGGCTGAAGCACGCCGGATGCCTCCGCGGCATTGCGCGGCCATCCACATATGCTGGGCTTTTTCGGACAGCACAAACAGGTAGCGGTAGAGGAACTGAACCACCATGACCAGCATTTTCGGAGCGGCCAGGGACTCCACGGCCGCAAGCAGCGCCGGCATCGGCGTGGTGGCAACCACCAACAGCACGGCGAATGCGGAAAAACTGCTCTTCAACACCAGGCTCGCGGCGCGCTCAGCATCGCCGGCCATCCAGCTCAGCAGCGCAAACGTGGCCGCGAAGGGCAGAACCAGCGCCGCACGCCACAGCAGGGAAAGCAAGGGAAGGCGCGACGCGAGAGCGGCAACCAGAAGGATCGATGCGTAAGCGGCATACGCCTCCGGCTGCGCAGGCCGCGCCGTGCCAATCCAGACCAGGAACACGAGCAGGAGAATCATCTTCACACGCGCATCGCGGCGGTGAAGCGGCGAATCGCGCCGCGCCCATTCCTCCATCACCAGGTAATGCAACTTAGGGACTCCTCCGCCGCAGCAGCCAGCGCGACAGCGCGGCGCACAGCAGGTAGATGATCGCCAGACCCACCAATCCCGCGGCCACCTTGCGCATCCAGACCGGCTCGGCGAATTGCAACTCGTAGTCCAGGAGCGGCGTCTCGAACAGGTTCCATGCCCGCTCATGGATGCCGAGCTTTGCCGCGGCGCTCTCCAGCCCGTCGGGCAAGCCCGACGCAACCAATGCGCCCAGCGACGCCATCAGCAGCGCCCCCGCCGCCAGCGCCCCCCGCAAACGGCTTATCGCGCCGGCAGGCTTCCGCACCCAGCCCGGATTCATCTTTTCCAAGGCGCCGAACACGGCCAGCGTCACCGCGCCTTCCACCAACGCCGAAACCAGAAACAGCGCCATCGACAAGCCCAGCACCGCCGAGGGCATCGGGATTCCCGAAATCCGCAGCTGCGCCAGCGTGAGGAATGCCGAGACCAGCACCGACAACACGCCGCCCAGAAAGATCGCCGCCCTGCGCCACGGGCCTTGGCCCCAATAGTGAAACGGCAGGTAGCCGGCCAGCACCCCGGCGACCGCCATGTTCATCACGTTGGCTCCCAGGGCCAGCAATCCGCCGTCCTGAAACACCAGCGCCTGCACTGCGAGAATCGCCGTCATCACCACCACCGCCGCCGACGGACCCAGCGTGCATGCCAGCAGCGTTCCCCCAACCAGGTGGCCGCTGGTGCCCACGCCGACGGGAAAATTGATCATCTGCGCGGCGAACACGAAGGCTCCCATGACGCCCAGCAGCGGAGCGCGGGCATCCTCCAATCCAGCCTGGCTGCGGCGCGCGATCAGGCCCACCGCGGGGATGGCGGCCAGATCCAGGGCAGCCCAGACCGGTGTTGCCAGAAATCCGTCGGGGATGTGCATGAGGAATTACACAGTAGCACGAAACCGAGGATCGTGCCACGCCGTGCTGCGTCACAGCCGTGCTGCGTCACAATGGAGAACATGCCCCTCACCCCTCAACCCATCCCCGTAAAAACCGCTCCGCCTCAGAACGACACCTACTCCCAAGCCGTGCGGCTGGGTGAGCTGATCTACGTCTCCGGTCAGCTGGGCGTCAAGCCGGACGGCACGTTGCCGGAGGAGTTTCCCGCGCAAGTCCGTCTTGCTCTCGACAATGTCGCCGCGGTTCTTAAGGAAGCCGGCTCGTCGCTCGCGCTTGTGGCCAAGGTGAATATCTACGTCACCGACTTTTCGCGGCTCCGCGAGATGAACGAAGTCTACCGCCATTACTTTCCGCACCGTCCGGCCAAGACGACGGTGGAAATCGCGCGACTGGACAAGGGCGCGCAAATCGAAGTCGAGGTGGTGGCCGTAGCGGCCTGATTTGGCTCCTAGGCCCTTCTTCTCCGGGGCTTTTTCTTCTTGGCCTTTTCCGGGAGTTTTTCCTGGACAGTCTCCAGTCGATTCTGTTCGGCCTGGCTCAGCCCGGAGAAAAAGTCGAACCCGGTCTTGTCCTCCACCTCCCGCACCGTCGTGGTGAAGGAATTGACGTCGCCGGAGACCCGCTCCGCGTTCGGCATGATCACGGCGTACATTTTCTTCGCCTCCCCTGGGCCGATGGTAAGCACTACTTTGAACGTATGCGTCGGGATGCCCACCTCCCCGTCGCCGATCGTGTCCACGTCCTCCTCTTCAAATACCGGCCCGGTGAAGACGTAGGCCGTTCCGGCCGCCGCCACCAAGTCGCGAACCGTCGCTTCCAATTGCGCCCAGCGGCCGCCGTTCACTCCTTGAAACTGCGGCACAACATTGGAAAGAATGAACGTGCTGCGGATGGCTTCCTTCGATCGCGAAAAGTCTTCCGCCGGGGCCATGTGGCCGCGCGAGAATCCCGAGCGCACATAGTCGCTCTCTTTAGCCCCGAGACTTTTCAGCTTATCGTCCGTCTTGAAACCGGAAGGGCGCTCGGCAGGTCCGTTGAGGTCCTTCTTAGTCAGTACATAGCCGACCCATAGTGGAATCTTTAGGTCGGAGCTATGACACAGCTGGAAGAATTTGCGGTCGGCTGGTTCGCGGTCCTTAAACTCCAGGTCACAGCCAGGGTCGCCGAATTGCAGGCCATTCTGAGCAGTAGCGGGGTTGGTGAAAAAGTAGCAAGCTAACGCGGTAATGGCCGCAGACTTTACCATCAAATGTCGAATTCTCATAGGATGGAATTCTATATGAGTTTCTATGAGTTGCCAACGCGCACGCTACGCTGCTGGTTGCGGAAGTGGAGCTTGTGCGGTCGGCTCCGGGCGAAGCCAAGGCTGCTGGATGCGGATCAGCAATTTTCGCCGAGCAGGCCGACAGCCTTTGCCGGTGACCCTCAGACCGGCACGGGCTTGTTGCCGTCGAGTTCGTCGATCAGTGCGCCCAGCACCTGGGCGCGTGCCGGGTCCTCCTCGATGTGCGCCTGAATCCAGGCGCGAAGAAATTCGGTGACCGGCTTGGCCACCGCTTCCTCGGCGCCGGGCTCAAAGCGCAGCGGGATTTCCGAGCGGCCGATGGCGAGAAGGAGCAATTCGGAGAACAGCATCAGGATTCGATTGTAGCGCCGCTCGGCGGGACTCAGCTCACCACCGCGTCCATCTGAAACAATGGCGGCGCGTCGAATGGAGCTCAAGCCATCATCTCCGTTGCTGAGGCAGTTGGTTCGTCAACTCAAGACGCAGCAAGCTACTTCAGGCAAGAAGCGCGACTGGTGGGATAAGGCTCCTGTTCTTGCCTCTGTTTTTCTCCAGCATTGTCATCGCCCTCGTCGGTATTTACGTTACCTCGGCCTTTCAAGGTTGCCGGTCTGGCGGCCGAACGGCGGTTGCCGCAAAGAGCGCTGGTCGTTGGGGTGTCCCGTTACCCAGACATGATCAGACCCTTGAACTTCTCTAAACAGGATGCCGACCGCACCGCGGACGCGTTGCGCCAAATCGGTGCCACGGTCACAACCTTGGTGGATCCAACCCGCCCTGTCCTTTTGGCGGCCATCGAGCAAACGTTGCGTTCCACCGGACAGTCGGGTAATTTCTACTTCTATTTCGCCGGACATGGCTGGTCCATGAATGGGGAAAACATGGTGGGGCTTGCGGATCTTGACGTGTCCGGGAACACTCCCACGGGCGCTTTCTCCGTGGAAGAACTCAAGACCTCCATCCGCCGATTCGCCCCCGCGGCCAGCTTCGCATTCCTGGATGTGTGCCGTAACGAAGTGCGCAGAGTCAGATAGGCGGGATTTGTGACGCCGCTCTCAGCGGGAAGCGAGCGGCAGCCGGAACGCGGCCATCTCCTGACTGTTGCGGACAAACAGGACGCCGCCGGCTAATACGGGGTGGTTCCACGTCTTCCCATCGATGGCCGGGGCTCGCGCGATTTCCTTGAACTGTTCGGTGGCCGCGGCAACCAGCGCCAGTTCGCCTTCTTCGGAAATCACGAGCAGCAGATCCTGGTCCGGCAACAGCACCAGCTGACCCTGCCCGTAGCGGCCGCCCTTCCATTTTCGCGCCCCGTCCTTGAGGTCGATGCAGGCCAGGATGCTGCCGTCAAAGCCGAAGGCGTGGCCATTATGGATCACGAAGTCGTTGAAGGAAGGTTTCAGGCGGTTGGAGGTCCAGCGCTCCTCCACCTTCCATCCGATACCTGCACTCCTGACCGCCAGCCTGCGCGCACCCCGCTCTTCATTGGTGATCAGCACGTCGCCGTCCGGCGTGAGGGCCGGTTGGACGATAGGCATGCCTGGCCAGGCGTGCTCCCACAGCAGCGCACCGTCAGCGGGAGAGATGCTCGCGATTCCGTCCTTATTCATCATGAGCACCTGCGGAACGCCTTCGAGGGAAACCAATTGCGGGGAACTGTAGCTGCCACCCTTTGCTGCGCCGGACCAGCGCGGCTCGCCGGTCGACGCATCATAAGCGGCAAGCGCTCCGGCATGAACGATCACGATATCTCCCTCAACCAGCGGCGAGCTGGAGAAGCCCCAATACGGCACCTTCCCGCCTGTGTCGGCGGTGGCATCGCGCGACCACAGTTTGGTTCCTGTACGGGCGTCGAGGGCATTGACGATCCCGGTGGCCCCGCATGTGTAAACGCGATTGCCGCTGAGTGTCGGGGTAGCGCGCGGGCCGGCGCCTGCATTGGCCTCCCAGAACCGCGCCTTATCCCGATGCTCCCAAACCGGCTTGCCGGTGCCAGCGTTGTAGCAGGCGACGATCTCCTCTTCCCCGCGCTGTTCCTGGGTGTAGATCAGGTCGCCGCGAACCGCGAACGATGACCAGCCCGGACCGACCGGTCTTCGCCAGACTTCCGCGGGCGGTAGCGCCGACCAATCGGTCTTGATGCGCACGCCGGGGATGATTCCGGTGCGATCGGCACCACGGAAGCCCGGCCAGATGATTGCCTGCTTCGGCTCCGCGGGAGCTGCCGTCGGTGCGGGCTTGGGAGCTTCCACGATTGCCGGAACGGGCGGGGGAGGCACGGCCGTGGCCAGCAACTGCTGCTCGGCGGTCCTGCTCCAACGCCACGCAAACTCACCCGAGCCGGTGGTGGTGATGCCGTCGCTGCGAACCAGCGTCCAGACACCACTTCCGGCCGCGATCGCGGCAACCATGCTGATGCGGCGGACCGGCGCTGTGAGCCTCTGTGTAGCCACAGCCCAAAGCACGAACGCCAGACACACGGTAGGAACCGAGTAGAGGTAAAACATGAAGCCCATCATTGCCCCGCTTATGGAGGGATGCAGGAGCCTCGATATCCCCGCCACAGCTGCGATCATGACCACAAAAGCGAACCACCGCTCAAACCCCGCCGCGCGGCTGAACACCGCCCACCACAAGATGAATCCCAGTAGCCCCGCGAACATTCCTCCGATGACGATGTACAAGCCCACCGCCCCCAGGTCGAGCTTTATCGCCCCAAACCGCGCCAGCCACATCAAAAGGACGGCGGCGATGCCGGGCCACAGACGCCAGTGTCTCTTCTGATCGGAGATCATGCCTTGGATACGCGGCTTCGAGGCTTTTTGTTCACGGAAGGCCAGCGGTTTTCAGTCAGATCCACCCTGTTCGCCCCGCGTCGGTTTGCGGGTCGAATCAATCCCGCTACTGTAGAACAGCCTACGGCTTGGCGTGGTGGTTCACTGGGCCGCAGCCGCGGCCAAGCCCCGGGTTGTTGGCGATGGCCTCGGTGATATAGGTCTTGGCCCGGGCGACGGCTTCCGGCAGCGCCAGGCCGAGGGCGAGGCAAGCGGTGATAGCAGCGGAATAAGTGCAGCCGGTGCCGTGGGTGTGCGGGGTGTCGATGCGCTGGGCGGGGAATTCGTGCCAGCCGTCGCGGGTTAGCAGGCGGTCGGTGGCGTCGCCTTTCGCGTGGCCGCCTTTGATGAGCGTGGCGGCGGCGCCGAGTTCGATCAGACGCTCGGCGGCTCGGCGCGGGTCAGCGGTTCCTGTTAGAGCTTCGGCTTCGGGCAGGTTCGGAGTGACAAGCGCGGCGCGGGGGAGGAGTTTGGTCTTGAGCGCCTCGGCCGCATCGGGAGAGATGAGCGGGGCGCCGTGCTTGGAGATCATCACCGGATCGACAACGAGCGGGAAGCGGAAACGCTCGGCGGCAGCGGCGATGGCTTCGACGATGGCAGCGTTGCCGAGCGCGCCGGTCTTGGCTGCCTGCGGCGGGATGTCTTCGAGCACGGCTTCCAGTTGGTCCAGGACCAGCGCGGGGTCGAGGCATTCGACGCGGGAGACGCGCATCGTATTCTGCACGGTGAGCAGCGTGATGACGGCTTCGCCGTAGACGCCGAACTGGTGGAAGGTCTTCAGGTCCGCCTGAATGCCGGCTCCGCCCGAAGGGTCCGAGCCGGCAATGGTCAGTGCGGCGGGCATTCCAAGCGATTCAGTACTTGGGCACCGACGGATCGACTTTATCGGACCAGGCGAGGATGCCGCCCTTGACGTTCTTCACCTTCTTGAAGCCGCTCTGGCGGAGGAAGTCGCAGGCCTTGGCGCTGCGCATGCCCGATTTGCAGTGGACGTAGATCTCATCGGCAGAGTTCAGCTCGTTCACGCGCTTGGCGACATCGCCCAGCGGGATGAGGACGGAGTTCGGCATCTTGCAGATCTGATACTCATGAGGCTCGCGCACGTCCACCAGGACAAACTTCTCGCCGCGGTCCATTTTCGCCTTCAGCGCGGTGACTTCGATTTCGTTCTCGCTGACGCCGGACTCGGGCGCGGGCTCATGCTGCGGGATACCGCAGAACTGGTGATAGTCGATCAGCTGGTGTATGGTGCGGTTGTCCCCGCAGATGGGGCACACGGGGTTCTTGCGCAGCCTCAGCTCGCGGAAGCGCATGTTGAGCGCGTCGTACAGCAGCAGTCGGCCGATGAGCGGCTCGCCCTTGCCGAGGATCAGCTTCACCGCTTCGGTGGCTTGAATGAGGCCGACGACGCCGGGCAGAATGCCCAGCACTCCGCCTTCGGCGCAGGAGGGAACCAGGCCGGGGGGTGGCGGTTCCGGATAGAGGCAGCGGTAGCAGGGGCCGCCAGGATAGCCGAACACAGTGGACTGGCCCTCAAAGCGGAAGATGCTGCCGTAGACATTTACTTTGCCGAGCAGGATGCAGGCGTCGTTGACCAGGTAGCGCGTGGGGAAGTTGTCGGTGCCGTCGATGACGATGTCGTAGTCCTTAAGGATGCCGAGCGCGTTCTCGCTCGACAGCGCCACTTCGTGCTTGTCGATGTCGATGTGCGGGTTGATCTCGCGCATGGTGTCGGCGGCCGAGTCGAGCTTCTTGCGGCCGACATCGGAGGTGCCGTGAATCACCTGGCGCTGGAGATTGGTGTAATCAACGACGTCAAAGTCGACCAAACCGATGCGGCCGATGCCGGCGGCGGCAAGGTACATGCCGAGTGGCGCGCCGAGCCCGCCGGTGCCGATGAGCAGCACCTTGGCCTGCTTGAGTTTCAACTGGCCGTCCATGCCGACCTCGGGCATGATGAGGTGGCGCGAATAGCGCAGGATCTCTTCCTTCGATAGCTGAGCGGCGGCGGGAGGCGCGAGGGTGGACATCAGAAGCCTCCGGCGATGCTGGGGACGATGGTGACCGTATCGGCCTCGGCGACGCTGGTCGCGTCCTTGCTCATGTAGCGGATATCTTCGTCGTTGACGTAGATGTTGACGAAGCTGCGCAGCTTGCCCTCGTCGGTATAGAGGTTCTTGCGCAGATCCGGGTACTGCGTGGTGAGGCTGGTAAGCACCTCGCCGACGGTGGAGCCGGTGACGTCCACGCTGTCCTTCTTATCGACGTACTGGCGAAGCGGGGTTGGGATGAGAACTTTTGCCATATTGAAAACTCCAGTTGCGGTGACTAATAGTGTAAATCTTCGGGCTCGGCCGCGGTTTGATCGTCATTGGCGATAAAGCTCTTGGCGTGCGAGAAGACGCCGCCGCGGACGCTCATCACGACGTTGGAATACCAGGGCCAGGAATGTTTCAGATCTGTCGAGGAGAAATAGGCATCCTCGTTGGGATGCGAATGGAAATAGCCGATGACGTCGAGACCGAGTTCGCGGGCCCTGCGCTCGGCCGCAACCTGATCGCGGCCATCGATGTGGAAGCGGTCCTTCTGGTCGCCCTCGTAAGCGTTGCGGCAGGCCACGGCGAGCGTGATGCGCCGCGCGCCGTTCTCTTCAGCGCCGATCATCACGCCGCAGCATTCCTTGGGAAACGTGGCTTCGGCGTGGCGGACCATTTCCTTCCACGCCTCAGGTTCAATCCGGATCATGCCAGAACTCTTCGCTTAAGTATTTGTCGGCGCCGTCGCAGAGCACGGTGACGATGACGGCTTCCCTGCCTTCGGCGGCCAACCGCCGGCCCAGCTTCAAAGCGGCCACCAGGTTGGCGCCGGAGCTGATGCCGGCCAGCACGCCCTCCTCGCGCGCAAGACGGCGGACCATGGTGTGCGCGTCCTCGGTTTCGATTTCCATGTTGGCATCCGCAAGCGTCGCGTCATAGATTGCCGGAACGATCGCCGTGGCCATGTGCTTCAAGCCTTCCAGCCCGTGAAAGCCGGTGGAGGGCTGCATGGAGATGCACTCAACCGGCGGCATGTCACGCTTGAGGCGTCGCGTGACGCCCATGAAAGTGCCGCTGGTGCCGAGCCCGGCGATGAAGTGCGTGAGGCGGCCGGCGGTCTGCTCCAGAATCTCGACGCCCGTGCTTTCAAAGTGCGCTTCCCAGTTGGCCGGGTTTGAGTATTGGTCCGGGTAGAAGTAGCTGTCCGGGTTTTCCGCGTAGATTTCGTGACAGCGGCGGATGGCGCCGTCGGAGCCCGTGGTCGGGTCCGTGAGCACAAGTTCGGCGCCGTAGGCGTGGAGGATGCGCTTGCGCTCGGGCGAGGCGTTCATCGGCAGACAGAGCTTCACCTTGTAGCCGCGCGCCGCGCCGACCATGGCATAGGCGATGCCGGTGTTGCCGGAAGTGGAGTCGAGGATGATCTTGCCGGGGGTCAGCTTGCCGCTCTGCTCGCCGTCGAGGATCATGTTCAGCGCGGGACGGTCCTTTACCGAGCCGCCGGGATTGAAGTACTCCGCCTTGCCGTAGATCTCGATGCCGGGGAGGTCGTGCGTGAGCTTGGCAAAGCGCAGCAAGGGCGTATTGCCGATTTGAGCCAGCACGGAGGTATCGGCATGGGGATAAAGTCTGGGAATGGCAATGGCCATGAGGAAGCCTCTTGAAAAGGGAGCCCCGACAGCTCTATTCTAGCGAAGGCGGTCAATCATCGCAATCTCGCTCGGGATTAGGGGGATTGATCCCCTGGTACAATCCGCGCCACTCGCGTTAGAATCGAATTGAACCTTTTCCGCTGTCCCATGCTTGCCACGCATTCCATCGCCGAGGATATCCTTCACCTGAAACAGGAACGGGGCGCCGTGATTCTGGCCCACCTGTACCAGGAGCCGGAGATCCAGGAGCTGGCCGATGCGGTGGGGGATTCCCTCGAGCTTGCCAGGAAGGCGAAGGAGTTTGACGGCGAGGTGATCGCCTTCTGCGGCGTCTGGTTCATGGCGGAGACGGCCAAGGTGTTGAACCCCACCAAGACCTTGGTGGTTCCGGACCGGGAGGCAGGTTGCAGCCTAGTCGACGCATGCACCGCGGAACAGGTGCGCGCTTTCAAGAGGCGCCATCCGGACCACGTGATCGTGAGCTACATCAACACGTCGGTGGAGGTGAAGGCGGAAACCGACATCTTGTGCACGTCGCGCAACGCAGTGAACGTGGTGAATTCGATCCCGGCCCATAAGCCGATCCTGTTCCTGCCCGACATCAATCTCGGCAATTACGTGAAGAAGCAGACGGGCCGGGCGAACATGAAGATCTGGCAGGGGACCTGCATCGTGCACGCGACGTTTCCGGCGCGGCGGCTGACGGCGGCGCGGACGGAGCATCCCGACGCGCTGGTGGCGGCGCACCCTGAGTGCCCGCCGGACGTGCTGCGGATGGCGGACTTCATCGGGTCGACCTCGGCGATCATCGATTGGTGCGTGAAGGCCGAGGCCGATGAGTTCATCGTGATGACCGAAAGCGGCGTGCGTCACATGCTGGAGAAGAGGGCTCCGGGCAAGCAGTTCCATTTTGTGCCGAACGAGAACTGCAACTGCAGCGAGTGCCCGTACATGAAGCGGAACACGCTGGAGAAGCTTTACGCGAGCCTGCGCGACCTGACGCCGCGTGTGGAGCTGACGCCGGAGATCATGGAGCGGGCGCTGGCGCCGATCGAGCGCATGCTCGCGGTGAAATGAGCCTCACCGACAGCTTCGGGCGGCTGCACGACAACCTGCGCATCAGCGTTACGGACCGCTGCAACATACGGTGCTTTTACTGCATGCCGGAGCACGATGTGGAGTTCGTGCCGAGGGCGGAGATACTCTCCTTTGAAGAGATCGAGCGGTTTGTACGGATCGCTGTGCGGTTGGGCGTGCGGAAGCTGCGGCTGACGGGCGGCGAGCCGCTGTTGCGGCGCGACCTGGATGTGCTGATTTCCAAGCTCAGTGCGATTGAAGGGATTGAGGACATCGCGCTGACGACCAACGGCGTGACGCTGGCCGAGCTGGCCAAGCCGCTCTACGATGCGGGGCTGCGGCGGATCAACATTCACCTGGATACGCTCGACCGGGGGCGGTTCCGCCAGATCACGCGGCGGGACGATTTCGATAAAGTGATTGCGGGGATCGAGGCGTGCCTGAATCTGGGATATGAACCGGTGAAGATCAACGCGGTGGCGGTGAAGGGGCTGGTGGAGCCGGACATTGTTCCGCTGGCGCGGTATGGGCGGGAGCGTGGCGTCGAGATCCGTTACATCGAGTTCATGCCGCTGGATGCGCAGAACCTGTGGGATCGCGGGCGCGTGCTGCTGCAGGCCGACATGGTGCGGATGCTGGAAGACGGGATCGGGCCACTGGAGGAGATCCCGGACGCCGACCCGCGAGCGCCGGCATCGGAGTACCGTTTCACGGACGGCGTCGGGCGGGTCGGGTTCATCAGCTCGGTGAGCCGGCCGTTTTGTTTGAACTGCAACCGGATCCGGCTGACGGCGGACGGCAAGCTCCGTTACTGCCTGTTCGCACTCGAGGAGACGGACGTGAAGACGGCGCTGCGCGATGGCTCCGGCGATGAGGCAGTGGAGGAGCTGATCCGGTCGTCGGTCGAGGCGAAGTGGCTGGGACACGAGATCAACTCGGCGAAGTTCGTCGCGCCTCCCCGGCCGATGTACTCGATTGGGGGGTGAAGTGGGATAATGGGAGCGTGAATACGGTTACCGCAAAAGTTGATAGAGCGGGAAGAATAATGATCCCTCTTCAGGTCAGGAAAGAACTGGGAATCGAAGAAGGCACCGAGCTTGTCGTGGCGGTATCGGATGGGCTGATCCAGATGCAGACCCGTGAACAGGCCATCGCCAGGGCCCAGGAGTTTTGCCGGCGGCTGAAGCCTGGCAGAGGGTCGGTGGTGGAAAGCTTTCTGAAAGAAAGACGCAGGGAGGCGCGCAAGGAGCTTGGAAGCTGACTGTCCCAGGGAGACCGCGCCTGCCTGACGCTAGCCGGGGAGCGGCGCCTGCCGGCGGTGACTGCGGACAGGCGTTGGGGTACGCTCGGGTTGCCTGGCATTCGCGTGGAAGTGATCCGCGAAGCGGGCACGCGTCGGTAACCACAGCCCCGGCTGTTAGAACAGAATCCTCAGTCCCAGCTGGCCGCCGCGGTTGCCGCCGGCGCCACGGATCCTGCCGAAATTGGCGTTGCCGAATTCCCCGTTGGGATTGTTGAATTGCGGCGTGTTAGTGACCGAGAAGAATTCGCCGCGGAGCTCCATTTTGGTGCGCTCCCCAACCTGGAACATCTTGAACAGCGATCCGTCCAGATTGAAGAAGCCGGGACCGGAGAACGGGTTGCGGCCCAGATTTCCGAACACGCCGTTTGCCGGGGCGCTGAAGTTGGAGGTGTCGAACCAAAGCGCGTCGTCCACTCCGGAAAGCACCCGGACTGCGCCGGTGATATTGGGGGTTTGCGAGTTATTCGGCGCATTGATGCTGGCCGTTGTATAGGAGAAGTTGATCCGCGGTCCGGACATCAGTGTCAGGATGCCGTTTGCCTGCCATCCGCCGAGAATCCAGGCGGCCGGGCCGCTGTTCATCCAGCGGCGGCCTTTGCCGAAAGGAAGCTCATAAATGTAGCTCTGGACGTAGGTGTGGCGGCGGGAGAAGCCGAGCTCGGCGCGGCTCCTTTCAGGATTGATGTAGAAGGAGTAGCCGCCGTTCTCATCCGTGAATCCGATAGCTTTCGACCACGTATAGGCCGTTGTCATCAGGAATCCGCCGGCAAACCGCCGGTCGAGCTTCACCTGCAGGGAATGGTAGTTCGAACTGGTGCCCATAAAGCGCAAGTTCGCGCTGGCCGTCTTGCGGAAACGCTGGAACAGCGGTTGCCCGTTGGAGCCGGCGCCGGCGATCAGGCCGGCATTCAGCTGGTACTGCGTCGGCACGCGCACGCCATGGTTGGCGACGTAGGCCGCCTCTAGAACAAACTGGTTCGGAAGCGAGCGTTGGACGGCGAGGTTCCAGGACTGAACGTTTCCTTCCCGGAAGTCCTTGTTGATCACGTCATAGTTCTGCGCCAGCGCGGCGTTGGCGATGATTCCGTTCGAGGGGATTTCGGCGGGAATGGGAGCCGGGAAGCCGGACGCCATGTTCACAACCTGTCCTGCGGCCGTGATCGCCGGCGTGAAGGTGCTTGTCTGATTGAAGGCGTTGTTTTGGCGCACGGGAAAATTGTAGGCGTAGGTGTTGTCCGGATAAGGCAAGAAACTAATGCCGAAACCAGCACGGAGGACGGTGCGCTCATCGAACCGGTAGCTGATGCCGCCGCGCGGGGCGAAATTGCGGCGGTTCTTGCGCAGGCCGAGATCCATGGGGTTGTTGCCGATGCCGGCCAGAACGAGGCTGTTGGTGTCCGGATCGTAGTTGGAGAAGCCGCCGGGAAAGCGCGGCGTGGCGGGCTGATAATACTCCCAGCGGAGCCCCAAATCGAGGGTCATCTTCCTCGAGATCTGCCATTTGTCGTGCGCGTAGAAGAACCACTGCGTTTGCCGCCAGGCTGGATAGATGATGGAAAGGTCGCGGCCGGCCTGACGCGGGATATCGAGCAGGAAGCTGGCGAATGAGTTGGCAAAGCTGGCGGTAGTGGCTCCGGAACATTCCGTGCGGCAGCCGGTGGTGCCCGGCCCGTAGCGGAATACGCCGCGCGGATTGAACGTCTGCGTCTGGTTGAGATCGTCGCGGACCCTGCGAATGTCGGCGCCCCACTTGATGGTGTGGCTGCGCACGGTCTTGGTCCAGTTGTTGACGAGATTGAAATTGGTCTCGGCGCGGTCCCAAGGCAGGCTGGCCGAATATCCGACCAGGGGATTGGAGAAGCCTCCGTCCACTTCCACCGAGAAAAGGCCGCTGGTCCAATTATCGAGGTTGACTCCGCGGACGCCGAGCGCTTCGGAGGCCTTGCTGCCGTAGTCGGCGTTGAGCGCGACGTTCTTGTAGCGGCTGACGCCGAGCCGGAACTCCGACAACAGCGTCGGCGAGAGCACCTTGGTGTAGTTCAGCGCGGTGGATTGAGTCTTATTGGTGCCCGTACCCTGGAATCCGCCACCGCGCGGCCCGCCGGCCAGTCCGAAGATGGGCGGATCAGTGACCACTGGCCGCTGAAAACTGTAGCGGACGGTGATGCGGTCATTCTCGGTCTGATTGTGGTCGATTTTCACGTCAAAGGAATCGGTATCCTTGCTGAGCACGGAATTCTGATCGAAGTTCACGCCGGTGCCCGGAAGGTTGGGCAGCGGCACCAGAGCCATCACCTTCTGGGAGAGCGGGGTGATGCGGCTGGCAGGAAGGCGGTTGCCGGCAAAAGGCTGGCGCCGCGCTCCGTCGGGGACGCCGGTGGCCGGATCGTAAATCAGTGTGGTGGCGCCGGAGAAATCGCCGTTGCGGAATTGGCCGGTCGGCAAGGTGAAGCGGTTGCCCTGACCGCGCCGGTCCCAGATGCGCAGGTAATCACCGAAATAGAAAGTCTTGTTCCTGACGATGGGTCCGCCGAGGGTGCCACCCACATAGTTGTAGGTGGTGACGGGAATGGTGCGTTGGAAGAAGTTGCGCGCGCCATAGGCGCTGAGAGAGTTGAACCAGAAGCCGCTGCCGTGAATCTCGTTGGTGCCGGATTTGAGCGCGATGTTGGTGACGGCGCCGCCGGCGCGTCCGAGTTCGGCTTCGTAGTTGCTGGTGGTCACGTCGACGGTGGACAAAGCCTCGATCGGCGGGATGATCACGGTCAGCAGCCCGGTGCGGTGGTTGTTGTCGACGCCCTCAAATTGCACGTTATTGGCGAGCCGGCTTTGTCCGTTCACCTGCGTGGAGAGGCTGTCCTGGGAATTGAAAAAGACCGAGTGGGGGCGGAATGCGCGCGTGGTCCCGGGCACCAGGTTGAGCAGGGACTGGAAATTGCGGTTGAAGCCGAGCGGCATGTCGGCGATTTGCCGGGTCTCGAGCTTGCGGCCGGTGTCGGTGCGGTCCGTCTGCAGCAGGGGAATCTCCGCCGAAACGTTGATCGATTCGTTGACGTTGCCCGGTTCCAGAGTCAGGTCGACGCGGGCCGTGGAGTTGACCAGAAGGGCCAACTCCTGCCGCACGGCTTTCTTGAAACCCGTGAATTCGGCGGAGACGGAATAGAGTCCCGGCAGAAGATCGGGAAAGGCGAAATAGCCGACAGCCGTCGTCTGTCCGGTGCGGCTGACGCCGGTGTTGGTTTCGGTGACCACCACTTTCGCGTTGGGCAGCGCGGCGCCCGTGCTGTCAAACACCGTGCCGAGAATGGTGCCGTTTCTTGCCTGCCCAAACAAAGAGCAGGCACAGATAATCAGGCAAGCAGCGGCCTTGGCCGCGAAGCAAAAGTTCCTCATGATTAGACTCCCCGGAATTGGATTAGTATGAAAAACTGATAAAGGAAGCGGCCCGGCGTTGCACGCAAGCCTGCGTGGCGCCGGCCGCCTCGGACCCTTGCGCAAATTAGCATTAGCCAGCGAGTTGCGGACCAAATTGGATCATAACACCCCGTCGCGCGGGGGGCGCTAGCGTCCGGGAAAGAACTTGGGATTGCGGAGCAGCACGTGGCCGTCGGTGCGAAGCGACTTTTCCATTTCCGCCAGAAAGATGGAGCGGATTGTGTCGCGCGTGCCATCCACACCCAGCGTGGACTTCACCGCCGCCATAGTCTCGACCTTCAGGAGCGCGTCGACCACATGAATGAACTGATCCTTCAACACACTATCGAAGAAGCTGTCGCCGAAGAACTGCCCAGTCAGATCCAACTGATGTTTCATTACGATGACATGGGCGTCAAACACATCGAGCAAATTGAAGTCCGCCTCCTTGCCATGGGGAATCAGCTGCCTCATGTATTGCGTTTTCTGCGCATGAATGTAGGGGAAGTTGTTCAACTTTCGGCTTAGCTGAGCATCGACGCGCTGATTGGCCGGCACAAGAATGGACATGACATCCGACAAAGGCGGCCGGCCTTTTCCGGTGTCAAAAACAGCCTTGAGCACCGGGTGGTTCTTGATGAATCGCTGTTCCATGACATGATCCACTTGAAACCATTTGCCCAGGCCATGGGAGACTTCGCGGACCGCTTCATAGAAGTTGAAGAATTTGGAAGGATTGATGGTTTCCAGCTTTCGGAGGGCTTCCGGCGTCAGTTTCCAATATTCTTCGGTGTCCCTGAGCACGGTTTTGAATTCCCGTCCCATGAGGCTGCGCAAGTGGTCGTAGTATTTGCCGGACCGCTGCGCGGCGGCCCACTGCACGGCGTTCTTCAGTCCGCCGCGGGCTTTGTACTTGCGGAATCCTTCGTCGAGGAGTTTGCTACGGAAGGACGTGGCGTCAGCGGAGAAGACACGGAGCATGCGCCAGTCCTGGAAGGCCGTGTCGAACTGGCTCTTGAGGGTGGGATCGATGGCGTCCAGTCCTTCGGTGATGCGGCGAAAGAGATCGCGCCGGGTTTCGGGCGGACTGAGCGTGGCGTTCCAAAGCTCCAGCACCTCCTTCTGCTTTTCCCATGGAAGAGCTTGGAATCCGTCAAGGTGAGTGGGATGAATCTCACTTACGGCGGCGACGGCCATGCGGCCGGCAATGGCGCCGGATTCGACAGCCTCCAGGTAGGGATCGGCGACGTATCGCTTAAACGCATCCAGGAACGCTTGGGGATCCTTGACCCACGCTTTGGAGTAGTCCTCCAGCGCCAGAAGGATCTGTTTGCGATTGCGTTCGGCAACCTCGAGAAGCAGCGGGTCGGCGGTTTTCTCCAAGGCCTCTTTCAGCCATGGCAAGAGTCCCGGGTTGGTGGAGACGAGCTTCGCGCCGGGGAAAAGCTCGCCGGGGATGGCTTTGAATAACGACGGCTCAAGACCAATCAGTTTGGCGGCGTCATCGAAATCGGCCACCACGCCGACCAGGGCGAAACCAGCCTGAAGCAGGATGTCTGTTTCCGAGACCTGGTCACCCCAGAAGTTTTCCCCGTAAGCAGCCATGTAGGTGAGATGGACGACGTCGGCGACCGTGCCGACCAGAGGGATAAAGCCGATGACAGCCTCCAGCATCGGGCCATAAACGGCGAGCGGACTCTTCGGATCCGAGCGGTAGGCGGCCAGATTTTCCGGCAGCGCGCTGCCTTGAGGAGGAAGATACTGGAGGTCTACTTTCCCGATCCTCACCTCCAGCCTCGCGGCTTTCGACACCCAACCTACCGGCAGCAACCACTCCTGGATGGTGTCGACTGCCTGCGTGAAGAGTGACTTCGGCTCGACGGTGATTTCGACGTCCCAGCCGGAGTAGACAATGCGGAGCTCGATGAGCCAGAGGAGTTCGGGAGGCGGAGTAATTCCTTGGCGTCTGGCAGCCTCTACGACGGACTCGTCCTTGGCGACAGGCAGGATCTGGTAGGCGAAGCCGCCAGGGACGAGCAGGCTGGTTTTCTTGATGTGCACGCTCCATTGGCCGTTGTCCTGGACGATGGAGACGCGGTTGGGGCCGGGGTGAACGGTGATGGGATCGACGGTGGCGACATGGTAGCCGGCGGCGTAGCGTTCGGAGTCGCTCAGATCTCTCGACGGATCTTCGCTTGCCACTTTCAGGTCGTTGGGATCGACGCCGTTGACCAGTTTCAGGGGTGTTCCGATGAGGGCGGCAATCGGCTGGGGAGAGTCCGGATCAGGTACCAGCTCCAGCGAGCTGACGCGGAGGATGGTGATAAAGGGCTCCGGGGAGAGCGTGGGAATGCCTTCCGTGCCAGTTGTCCATAGCTCCACTTCCGGAGAGGCCACCAGATCGAGCCGGGAGCGCTTCCAGCGGGGCAGGTAGCTCATCCACCAGCTGACCGGGCAGCGTCCCGTTTTGTCCCAGGGGCTGCCCGAAAAGCCGAGAAACTTTTTCCAGACATTTGCCCCCGGGATTTTGAGGTAGAGGACGCCGGCGCCGGCGGCCGGAGAGAGCACCGGCAGGAATTCGGGGAACTGCGCATCGGGGGCGAGGATCTGCTCGCCGGCCACGAAAGCGAGGGTGCCGTCGCCTCTCCAGTTACGCTCCAGCCATTCTCCGGTTGGACCGGTCCAGTTGCTGCCTGCCATGGAGGAAGATGCGGAACTAGGCTGGCGGCGGGACGCGCGGAAGCGTGGCGTCGGCCTGCAATTTTACCAGCGTCGTGGGCAGGGTATAGGTCCAGGGTTCTCCGTACGGACGCGCCTGGTCCGGAGTAACATCCTGCGCTTCGGCAACCTCCTCGGCGATGGAAACGTAGAGTTCATCATCCAAGGTGGGAACCTCGCCGCCGTTCCAGATTTCCCCGGTGTTGAGGTAGTAGCAAAGGGCCTTCTCATACTTGGGCCGGACGGGCAACAGGACGCGAGCCGATCCGGAGCGGAGGAAGGACTCGAAGATGAGATCCTGGTCCGATTCGGTGCTGTTGGCGACCCACTCGTCCTTGCGTCCCCAGAAGTAGGGATAGAAGATGTAGGTCATCTGCTCCCATTCAAAGCACTGCTCGAAGAACTGGGAGTACACGCCTTCCTGCATGGCCTGGGAGACAACGAACTCGGGATAGCCGTAGGGTTCGGCCTCGGTGACGGTGGCATCGAAGTCGTGAAAATGCTGGGCGGTGAGGAGGACGAGGCAGCCTTTCCTGAGCTCGGTCTGCTCGATGATGCGCTTGGCCTCCGGAGGGGCGGAGGTGAGCGAGGAAGACTGGGCGACACGGGCGGCCTCGACCGCGGCATCATAGGCGGATTGCAGGGCGTTGTAGGCATCGACGACTTTCTTGTAGGTTTCCATCTGCCAGGCGGTGAGAGTTTTCTCGCTGCGCTCGCAGCTCACTTCGACGTTGATGGAGTATGCGGCGATATTGTAGGCGACGACGCTGATGGGGACAGTGGCCTCCTCCTCGTCCATCGTGGCATAGTATTGATCGGCAAGCTTGTCGATGCTGTTCTGGCCCAAGACGACCTTGAGCTTGTTGACGGAGATCTGCTTGTTCTCCTTCTGGTCGGTGTAAATGACCCAGGAGCCTCTGACCCAGCCTTCCTTGGCCAGGTAGCCGTCGGGAAGCGGCAGGGAGTCGGATTTCGTGGTAAGAGAGTAGTCGTTCCTCTTGAGGCCATGGGTGGTTTCGGGCATTTCGAGCACTTTGGAGACCACGCGGTATCTTGGCGGCGGGGGGTTGACGCCGGCCACTTGGTAGCGATCGACCCACTTCTTATATCCGCTGACGGTCATGTCCTCGAAACTGAAGTCGTCGGGCAGCTTTCTGGGCTCCTCCAACTGGACATCGGTAACGACGGAATTGCCGCGGGCGAACTTGTAGAAGGCCGACGGTTCCGGAACGATGAACTCAAGCATGAGGCGTTTGCCGTAGTTGAGGACCTGGGCGCGGTAGACCTTATCGAGCCAGCGATAGATGCCGATGATGTGGTCGGGCGAGTTGTTGTCGAAACCGTGGCGGTTGGTTTCCTCGGTTTCGGTGAGCACGGTCTGCGTGATTTCCTCGCGGATGCTCTGGGTGAGCTTGGAAACGGTGTGATCGACAACCTCCTGCGCAAAGAGGCTGGAGTTGGCCATGGAGTTTTCGGTGGAGTTGCTGACGGCAAAGTCGGCGTTGGTGTCCACCTGCACGACAGGCCCAAAGCCTGCGGAGACGTTGACGCCGGTGTTGAGGGCGACTTCGTTTTGGATGGTCTGTTGGACCTCGGACTGCATTTCGTGACGTTCGGTGGATTGCAGGTCGCGCTCGGTCTCCTCGGTGGTTTCGGTGGCGGTAAAGGTTGTGGTTGTCACGCGGTCGAGCTGGCGGTGGATCCTTTCACGCTTTTCGCTGCGCATGACATTCTCGACGTGAGAGAGTTCGCCCTCGCGGTAGCCGATGAGGCGCTCTTCGACAATGAGCAGGTCGCCCACGCCGACCGGCTTGACGGAGCCGACCGAACCGACGATGGACTTTTCGAACGTAGGGCTAATGGGAACGTTCAGAAGGTCGGGCGGCTGGAGAGGAGTGGCGGCGGTGAGGCGGGGAGAGGAGGTGCGCCGCCGTTCGGAAACAGACTTGCGTCCGGCCGTGCGTTCCAGGCTATCGAGGGTTGTTTCCCTTCTGTCCTCGAGGAGGCGGATCAGATCGTGGTGGCTTCTCAGTTTCCAGGCAGGGTCGATGGAATCGAGAAAGGCGGAGGTTGGCGGCTGGAGAGCGCTTGCCACGGCGCCGGACCTGGACCAAGGAGGAGACAATTCTTCATCGACAAGCTGGATGCCCATGGATTGTGCGTCCGGCGGGGGTGCAGGTTGACGAGCGGCGGGCATTGCCTGGGAGCGATGCTGCGCTCTGGCGGTTCGGACATAAGCCTCGTCCAGATCCCGGAGCGCCGCATCGATGGCGCCGACCTCCGCCCTGAGGGGGTCGATTTGAGGTTGCGGCGTGGGAGAGACAGGAGTCTCCGTGGAAGGTTCGGCGCCTGTTCGAAGCTGAGCCGACCAGGACGGGATGAGGGGGAGTGCGCGGAGCAGGAGCTTCAGATCATCGGCGGTCTTGAGCTGGTCGTAGATTTCCAAAAGCCTGACGGAGCGAAGGGCGTTGATGATGTCGCCGCGGTCCTGGGGCTTGACGTCGGGAACGAGGTAGGCGGCCAGCAGAGCGTCCCAAAGCCTGTTCCAGGTTGCGCGCAGGTTCAAGGATTTGCGATCCGACTGCAGGGGCTTCAAGGCCTTGTGAAGTTCCTCCAGGTTTGCCTTAGCGGCAGCCAGTTTCATCGCGGCATAGACACGAGACAGGAGCGCCAAGGAGTGGTCCTGGACGCCCCAAGTACCGGGATAGCCGGTGGAGTTGATGTGCTGCTCGGCAAGCGACTGGGCTTCCGTCCAGCTGTCGGCACGTTGAAGGGACTGAGCGAATTCAGTCCAAGGTTGGTCGCCACCCGATTCCGGGCGCAGGAAACGAAGGTCGGGCTGCGAGGCGGGCGTTTTCTGCACGGGGCGCATGGCTACGAAGCGGAACAGGTTTTTTCGAATTGAGTTTTCCAAAATGCCTCCGATTGGCTGAGGGGTATGGCAGAGAAGGTATCACATGCCGGCGGCTTTGAGTTCCATGGCGAGGGAGGAGATCCAGTCCTTGAGCTTAGGGGCGCTGGGGTTGAGCTTGGCGATGTTGACGAGTTGGTCGTGGAAGAACTTCTGCTGTTCGGGGCGGGCGCGTTTGTCGCGGCCGAAGAGGGTGGCGGCGGCGTAGAGTCCGTGAGCGATGCCGGCTTCAAAGGTAGGCCGCTCGATTTGGATTGGCGGGCTTTTGAAGAGTTCGCGCGCTCGCGCCATGTCGTCGGTGGCTCCGACGGCTTGGCAGGCGGCCTGGATGACACCGCGCTGGATCATGGCGCTACGAACCACTTCCAGTTCCTGGGACGAATAGACGGAGCCGGCAGTGATGCGGGCGATTTGGGATGGGAGGCTGAGGTTGCCGCGGGCGGGGAAGGGGAAGTCGAGGGTGGCAGCGCCTTCCGGCTGGACCCTTTGGAATTCGGCGTAGGCTTCGCCGAAGGTGAGGGCGAGACGGGCGGCGAGGGCGCGGGACTCATCCATTTCGCGGCGGAATGGGGTCGGATTGGCCTTGTTGGCGCGGGCGCCTTGTTCGAATTGGTCAGCGAACTCGGCGTTGGCCTGCACCATACCCGATAGGACGATGAGGCGCCATGGGCGGATGCGGCCGTTGAATTCGCTCTTCATGCCGGCGAGCTTTTCCAGGTTCTCGCTCGTCTTGCGATAGTCTCCGGAGAGGAAGGTCTCCTTGGCGGCGTCCCAGTGGAAGGGAGCGGAGCCGGGGCTGGGGGCGGTGGAGCAAGAGAGGGTAAGCAGACAGATGGCGGCGGCCAAGATCCCGAGCGGGATGTTGTTGCGGGCCATGACAGGCAACCTGTAGCCGATCTTGCACCATTTCCCCGGCAGGTGCAAGCAGAATCTCTGCGTTAAGATGCATGACTATGCACCCTTTGCTTGTACTGGCGATTGCGATCGCGGTGGTTTTCCTGTTGATCATCCGGATGAAGATCAGCGCATTTCCGGCGTTGATCGTGGCGGCGATGACGGTTAGGGCTGCTGTCGCCGGAGGTTCCGCTGGCGAGGGTGGTGCCGCGGGTGGCGGAGATTTTCGGGTCGGTGTGCGGACGGATCGGGATCGTGATCGCGCTGGCGGCGCTGATCGGGCAATGCCTGATGGAGAGCGGGGCGGCAGATAAGATTACACGGGTGTTTGTGCGGATGCGCGGGGGGAGCATGCTTCGTGGTCGTTGCCGCCGAGCGGCTACGTGTTGTCGGTGCCGGTCTTCTTCGACACGGTGTTCTACCTTTTGGTGCCGCTGGCGCGCTCGATTCGGGTGAGGACGGGGCGGAACTACCTGCTGTTCCTGGTTGGCGATCTTGCGGCGGGGGAACGGTGACGCACAGCATGCCGCCTCCGACTCCAGGGCCGCTGGCGATGGCTGCGACGCTTGTCATCGATTTCGGCGCGATGATCTTAGTGGGTGCGTTCATCGGGATTCCGATGGAGCGGCTGGGTGGGCGTCACCGGCTATGTGGCGACTCAGATCGCGGCTTCGGTGGCGCCGTTGCGATAGCCCCAAGGCTAATTGCGGATTTCTAGGGCGTATTCGCGGAGGAGGGAACCTTGCTGACGCGCGTTCACGATACGGACCCAGTAGAAGCCTGGTTCGTCGAAAGTGCCGGGGCTGACCGCGAGCATGGGCCCTTCCAGCTTGCCCTCGCCGCTCCAGACGATCCGGCCGTTGGAGGCGGCGATTTCGACGCGGTAACCGCTCTCCGGTTGCAGGCCCTCCAGATCGAGGCGAAGGGTCAGTTGATCGGATACTCTGGCGATGGCTGAGGCATCGCTTCGAATGGCGCGGAGGTCCAGCACGCGGGTTTGCACCGGATGGATGCGCTGGCTGTCGGGCATGGCCAGGAAAACCGCCAGCGCAATGGCAGCCAAAGCTCCGGCCACCGGCAATGGCCGCCATGCGAAAAGGCCGCTCAGGGCGGCTCGCAGCCATTCGCCAGGCTTGGTTTGAGGGCGCAAACGCTCCTCTTCGGCCACCCTGGGTGCGGCAATCCGGAATGCCTGAATAAAGTCGTCGGTTTCCTGCAGCCTGTCCTGACAAAGGTGGCAGCCAAGCAGGTGCTCTTCCAAGCGGGCGGCTTCTGGCGGCGGCAGAAGTCCCATCGCGTAACGTTCCAGTGTGTCCTCACTGACGTGCGGTTCCAAGATAATCCCCATAGACCGGCAACAATCCTCCTCAGTATCGGGGATCACCCCTGCCGCTCGCCAGCCCCCTGCCGTCAACGTGAGAGACGAAGTTGACGGACCGTCCGTTTTCAAGGACCAGCTGGGCCGATCCCCTGCGGTTGGCGGGGAGATATCCCCTCCGAGAAAGAAGTGTCAGGAGCCCGCCGTATTTCTCATGGAAAGTTTATTTAATGATTTGCGGTTCAGTTTCTTGCGGCCCAGCTCGCCGAAGCGGGCCTTGGCGCGGGACTTGAGGAGGCGGAACTGGGTTTCCGAGAGGTTCATTTCTTGACAGATCTGTTCCTGAGGCTGCTCATGGAGATAGAAGCGCGTGAGGATCTCCCGGTCACGCGAAGAGATATCATCGAGAACCTCCTTCATGATGCCGGCTTGCTGCTCGATGATGGCGTTCTGTTCGGGATTCTGGCGGTTGTCTGCGATGCTGACTCCGGTTTCCAGGTCCATCTGCTCGCGGCGGCTGTGCACGGCATTGTCGATGAAAGCGGCCACCTGGCGGCGGACCACGGTTCGGATAAAGCCCATCAGTCGCTCGGGCTCGCGGAGATCGCCGCGCTGGATGGCCTGCACCACGATGAGGAAGGTGTCGTGGACCTTGTCGTCCAGCTCCTGAGGGCCGAGCTGGCGGCAAAGGTAGAAGCGAATGCCGCGGGAGAAAAGACTATAGAGCTCCTCCATCGCGGAGTTGTCGCCGGATTGAATGCGCTCCACCAGGACGCGCCACTGGCTGCCGTCGGGTACGGACGGCGTTTCCGGGGTGCTCATCGATTGCGAATTGGATTCAGCGTCACCCACATCGTTTCTCACACTCGTCATGTTGAACTGTATCTTTCCTGGCAAGTAGAAGAATGCAGCCCAACAACGGGGGCGGACCGAAAGGAGGGAGACGTCTCATTCCGGGCGATGAATTGCGGCGTGCCTTGCAAGATGAGCATTTCTTGGCGTTTTAGCTTCTCCCCACGACAAAGTAACTGGCCCAGTACTTCGGGCGTGAACGAAAGGTAGTCGAGCGGATCATGTCCAACTGCGAGGACTGCAGAGCCCTGGCAGCCCTGCGCCGGGCAGGTAGATGATTCAAGTCAAACCAATAACGATAGAAAGTTGGCGTTAGAGCGGCATCATCGGGGATGGCCCATAGCGTGGCGGCGACGGTTCGCGCGCCGGCCAGCAACCAGGCGCGGGTAAGCCCCATCAGCCCCTCTCCCGGCTTCACTTCCGCGCCGCCGGAGTGACAGCCACTCATCATCACCAGGGAGGCCTTGACATTGCGCGAGGCGATCCACTCCTGGCCCAGGAAGGAGGGCTGGGCAGCCGGGTCCAGCGAGAGCGCCAGCAGGGTTGCGGATGGATTCTCCGGTGAGGGAATCAGATGGGTAGCGAAGTGCATGAGTGAGGGACGAAGCTGTAAGGCGGAGGCGATCGTTTCCGGGTTCGCATCAGCGCCACGCAGGACGGGGCCGGGTATGTTTCCGGCCGCCTGCCAGCTGCGCGAACAAGCGGCTATTTCCTGTTCGGTCCCCGGCAGTCTGGACAACTCCCGGGCATCGACGTGGCGGGAAAACAAGTCGGCGAGACTGCGCAAAGGCCGAAGGAGTCCGGAGCTGGAATCCGGTTTCCAACGGGGATCGGCGCGGTTATAGACAGGGTCGCCCACGGCCACGGGCGGACCGGTCCAGCCTGAATCGTCGGGGGAGGACTGTTCCAAGGCCCACAAGCCGGGGATCAGGTGCACGGCTCCGGACTCGGCTAGGTAAACGGGCTTGCCCATGTGGCGGCGTGTTACCAGAGCGGAGAAGGGCAATCCGTACAGGGGGCCGTCGGGAACCAGAATCCAGTCCCCATGCGCGTTTAACCCTTTGAGGGAACCGAACAGATTGGCATAGAGCACCTCACCGGCGGAAACCTGTGACGGGAGGTCGGCGGCCACGGCCTGGCGGAACCGATCCACCTCCTCGATGAGGCTTTCGCGCGAAGGCAACGGATGAAGTTCGAGCAAGTTGCGCCCAACGCGCCAAAGAAAGCTTTGATCTTGGCCCAGGTGGAAAACCAGCAGCGTATCGGAAGGCTGAAGCCGGCTCTGGAGTTGCCGGACCCACTGGGCAGGATCGCGGGGCATTGCCTGTGCAGGGAGACTAACGGAGGAGGCGCCGGCGGCAGCTTCCATCTCGCTCAACCGAAGCCGCAGTTCCTGGATGCGCCGGCGCTGCTGTTCACTGGAGGCGCGGTAGATGGCCGCGTAGGCGGCGTGCAGCTGCGCCAGAGTCTCTGCATAGTTGGGCGGTACGTGTTGCTGCCAGCGATCCGTCTCTCCGGACGACTCCCTGAGGCTGTAGGCGCGGTTGGATTCGGCCGCCCAGAGCGATTCGGCGACGAGGGCGGGATCGCGCCGGCGGCGGTAAAGCTCGGTGGCCACGTCGACGAATAGCGAGTAGACCTCCTGCATGGCCACCGTGTTGCTGACCCGCAGGGCTTCGGAAGCCGCCAGATGCATTCGCGCATCGTGGAACTGGGCGATGGCGATTCGCAGATCGTTCAGAGCACCGTGGAGATCTCCCTTGGCGAACTGGATCTGTGCGCGGTAGTAGTAGAGATTCCAGCGTGGGAGCCGTGGCGAGCGGTCTCTCAATCCCATCGCTGTTTCCATCAAGGCGAGCGCCGAGTCATGTTTCCCCTGCTTGTAATGGAGCATCGCCAAGTATTGGTAGGTTGTCGTGATCGAAGGATCACGCGAGGTCTTCCGCAGGCGAAAAGCGTCGACGATGGCGTCTTCGGCCTCGCTCAGACGCCCGACGCGCATTAGCTCATTTCCGAGCAACTCGAGTCCGGCTGCCTGCAGCGGCGTAGCGGCGCCGCGATCGGCTACCTCGATCCCTTGGCGGAAAAACGGAATGGCGCTGGGAAGATCGCCCAGGCGAGCCACGAGCCTGGCTTTGTGGAGGTAGGCCATGGAAAGCGCCTGATGGTTGTTGGCGGCGGCCAGAGCTTCCACGGAATCGTTGGCAGCTTCCAGCGACTGCTGGTGGGCTTGGAGATGAAAATACAGATTGGAGAGGTTATGCGAGATCATTGCCGCCCGCTCTTGGTCTCCTGCCTCGAGGGCCCCGTCCCGCGCGCGCAGGCCATAGCGCAGAGCTTCCCGGAAGCGGAACAGACCTTGCATGGCTCCCCCCAGGTAAGCCAGCGTCCGAGCCGCGTAGGGATGGCCGCTAAAACGCTCCGCATATTCCTCCGCCTCCGGCTGCAGCAGATGAAGAACCTCCGAGTACTTTCGGTCGTTGCCGAGTTTGGATGCCAGGCTGTTCAGCTCGAGCCAGCGTTTTTTCAGCCCTGCCTCCAGCGCAAAGTGTGAGACAGTGCGCCCACGGATAGCCGGAAAGCTGCCGGAGATCGGAGCTAGCAGGCACGTCAGAATCAGCACTAGTAAAGTAGTGCGCATCAAAATCGCTTGGCTATTCGGGGATTGGATAGAACGGAAGGGCTGGCGTTCTTGGGGATACCCTATGTCAGGAGTATCCCCAAGCATCATACCAGACATTTGCCAGATTGTGGCAACCTCTTTTTAGGTGAGGTTTGTGTTTTGATACGTGCGTCTGTGTTCGCACGAGTGTGCTGGTCTAGGACCAGACTAGAACCACAGAGCGGGAGGTGGGAAGATGATAAGCATCTCGTCCATGATATCTTCACAGCGGGGCGGCCCCGCTGCTCCCATCCACACCTTAGGGCTACGGGGGGGCGAGAGCGATCGAAGCGAATCGTGAAGTGACTGAAAAAGAACGAAAAATAAATCTCCGAGACTCGTGACCTACAATCAAGGTGTGGGCCTCCCGTTGCCGATCTATGAGGAGCAGGTAAAGTCGATCCTCAGCCCGACGTCCGGCTTTATCGCCCAGGCCGGCTTTACACATTCGCTCAATCCGGCACGGAACTGCACCTATGGGTGCACGTATTGCTATGTGCCGACAATGCGGGTTCACGGCGGCCTGAGGCAGCGCGAATGGGAACGATGGGGCCAGTTCACGACGTTCAAGTCGAACGCTCCGGCGCTGCTGGCGAAGGCGCTGCGCCCGGCCCAGGTGATCTACTGCTCGCCGCTGGTGGATCCTTATCAGCCGGCGGAGGCCGCGCGGCGCATGATGCCGGAACTATTTGCCGCACTCATCCGGAAGCCGCCCGCGGTAATCACGATTCAGACCCGCTCCCCACTGGTGATCCGCGACCTGGAGCTGCTGAAAGAGCTGGCGGGGAAGACGCGTGTGCGCGTCAGTTTTTCACTGACAACGGACATGGACGAGGTTCGCCGGATCTACGAGCCGCATTGCGAATCGCTGGAGGAGAGGCTTCAGGCGGTGGCGGCACTGCGAAATGGAGGCATAAAGACCTTCGCGACTCTGGCGCCCATTCTGCCGTGTAATCCGGAAAGGCTGGCGCGGCTGGCGCTGGAGGCGACCGAAAACGACGTGCTTGGCGACCCATTCCACGAACGTTCCAACAAACCGGCGGGGGCGGTGACAAGGCCGCAGGCCGAAGCGATCAGCCGTAAGCATGGTTATGAGGAGTGGCACGAGCCCGGCTTTCAGGCGCGGATCGCGGGAAGAATGGCGGCAGTGGTGCGGGAGAGCGGGCGGAAATTCGCAATCGGACCGGAGGCTTTTTCATGGCTGGCTCAGTAGCAGAAATTCTGGAAAGACTCGGCATGGCGGATGATTCGCGCGGGGAGCTTGCATCCATCAACCCTGCCACCGGAGCGTCCATCGGGCGGGTGAGGAAGGCTGACGCGAGCGATTACGAATCGACGGTTGCCCGCTCGGCCGCGGCGTTCGAGAAGTGGCGGATGCGGCCGGCTCCGGTGCGTGGGCGCGTAGTGGCCGATATCGGGGCGGAACTGCGGCGGTTGAAGGACGATCTGGGCGCGCTGGTTACGCTGGAAAGCGGCAAGATCCTGGCCGAGGGCAAGGGCGAAGTGCAGGAGATGATCGACATCGCCGATTTCGCGGTCGGGCTGTCGCGGCAGCTCTACGGACTGACGATGCCGAGCGAGCGGCCGGGCCACCGGCTTTATGAGCAGTGGCATCCGCTGGGGCCGGTGGGGGTAATCACAGCCTTCAATTTCCCGGTCGCCGTTTGGAGCTGGAACGCGCTGATCGCGGCAGTCTGCGGGGACACCGTGATCTGGAAACCATCGCCACTTACCCCGCTCACCGCGGTTGCGGTGCAGAAGATTTGCGAGCGCGTGATGGCGGCGCATGAGTGTCCCTGGGTTTTCGAGACCCTGATCGGGGACGTGGAGGTTGTGGGCGAACCGATGCTTTCGGACCGGCGGCTTCCGTTAATCTCCGCTACCGGCTCCTGCCGCATGGGGCGTCATGTGGCACAGAAGGTGGCGGCGCGGTTGGGGCGCACGCTGCTGGAGCTTGGCGGCAACAACGCGGTGATCGTGATGGGGGACGCGGATCTGGATCTTGCGTTGCGGGCGATACTGTTCGGCGCGGTGGGGACGGCGGGCCAGCGCTGCACTTCGATACGCCGGCTGCTGGTGCAGAAGGCTGTCGCGGCGAAGATGGTGGAACTGCTGAGGGGCGCGTACCGGCAGGTGAGGATCGGGGATCCGATGGACCCGGCATCGCTGATGGGGCCGCTGATCACGGAAAAGGTGGTGGAGGAAATGATGGACGCGCTGGATAAGATCCGCGCCCAAGGCGGAGAGCTGGTCTGCGGCGGCAAGCGCCTTCACGGCAACTTCGTCGAGCCCACTATCGTGCGCTCCCCACCGGGGATGCCGATGATGCAGGAAGAGGTTTTCGCGCCGCTGCTGCATGTGGTGGAGTTTGAAACTCTGGATGAGGCGATAGCTTTGAACAACGGCGTCCCGCAGGGGCTCTCGAGCGCCATCTTCACCAAGGACCTGCGCAACTCGGAGGCGTTCCTCAGCGCCCGCGGTTCCGATTGCGGCATCGCCAACGTCAACATCGGGACCTCGGGCGCCGAGATCGGCGGGGCGTTCGGCGGGGAAAAGGAGACCGGCGGCGGGCGCGAATCCGGTTCCGATGCCTGGAAGGCCTACATGAGGCGGCAGACGGTTACAATAAATTATTCGACTGACCTGCCGCTGGCTCAGGGCATCGAGTTCAAGGTTTGAGCATCTACACAAGCTATGACATGATCGGCGACTGCCGCGCCGGTAAACCCGCGGGCGTGGTGCATTTCGTGCGGCATTTCCTGGCCGGCTGCCGCTCACTGACGCTTCATTACGGCGGAGGCGAGGAAGAGGTCAGCACGCTGCTGGGGCGGGCGCCGAAGGCGCTGGCGGCGATGGAACCGGGGCCGGAGCGGCGGATCATGGTTGACCTTCGCCCTCTGATCCAGGAATGCGCCGGATACGGCAAGGGAGTGAAGCCAACCGGGCTGGATCTGGTAACTTTGAGCAAGGCGCTGGAAGAGTTCTCCGTACTGGAGCGCCAGATGGTGTGGCTGAGCTCGATGGGCTATGACGCGGCGGGCATCGCGCGCATCCTGCGGGTTTCCGCGGAGACGGCGGGCAAGGCCTGCGTGCGCGCGGCGGAACTGGTCCGTCCGCACCTGAGCAACTGGACACAAACCATCCTCCGCGACGCGGGACCGGAGTTGGGTGAAGAGGCGCGAGGAGCCAAACCGGAAGAGCCGGTCAGCTTCCGCGAATACATCGAGATCGTCGACGGGCGGCTGACGTGGGCCAACCGTGTGCCCGTGGAGCGGGGACTGGCGCAATCATGGCATGAGATCGACCACCTTTGCCGCGTGCGCGAGGCCGATGACGCGCTGCGCTCGGTACAGCCACTCAACGAGCAGGAGACGGCCGCTTATCTGGAGGCTGCCGGCATCAAGTTGGAAAAGCCGTCGCTCTGGCGGCGCCTGTTCGCCTCAGGCTAATCTGGTACGGTATGCCAAAAACTCAGCCGACGGCCACCTACGACGATGTGAATCTGGTGATCCGTCTCTATGAGCTCCGCCGGGAGACGAAGCTGCGCACGGCGCGCGACTGGTTCATCAGCAGCTGCAAGCCGAAGAGCTTCGAGGAACTGATGAAGCAATGCCCGCCGGGCTCGCCGGAAAACACCAACCTGCGGATGGTGGCCAGTTATTGGGACATGGCGGCCAGTTTCATCACCGCCGGCGTGCTGAATGCGGGGCTGTTTTTTGAGTCGAACCGCGAAATGCTGGTGGTATGGGAGCGGCTGAAGCCGGCGATCAAAGGGCTGCGCGAGGCGTACCAGGATCAGCTGATGATGTCGAACCTGGAGTCGGTGGCGGCGGACTATGTAGGCTGGATGGAAGAGCGGCAGCCCGGTTCTTATAAGGCCTGGCTCTCCAACACGGTAACGGAGCGCTGATCGCCGGGCCCGCGCTCAATGCGCACATCCACGCGGCGTACGGGCCAGATGCGCGGAAACTTTTCGGGCCACTCGACTACGAGCAGGGCGCCGCGATCCAACAGTTCCTCCAGCCCGAGTGTTGCCAGTTCACGCTCGTGGTCCAGACGATAGAGATCGACGTGGTAGACGGTCACGGGATCGCCGTACTCATGGATCAGGGTGTAGGTGGGGCTGGAGACTTCCTCGCGGAACGACGGCGCGCGTTCCCGGACGATTCCTTTCACGAGGGTCGTCTTGCCGGCGCCGAGCCCGCCGGTGAGCAGCACGACGCCGTGCGCCGGAAACACCTGGCGCGCCAGCTTCTCGCCGAGCGCGATGGTTTCGGCTTCACTGGCGGTCTCGAAGCGCAGCACACTCCTCCATGGCGTGGGGCAGGAAACGCAGCAGGTCCGTGGCGATGACGCACTTTTCTCCCAGTTCGGCCGCGGCCAGATCGCCGCACCGGCCGTGCAACCAAACGGCCGCGACGACGGCCGCCCGGTGCTCGCCCGGAAACTGCGCGAGCATGCCGGCGATGAGTCCGGTGAGCATATCGCCAGAGCCTGCGGTGGCCATGGCGGGGCCTCCGGTGGGGTTGACCCAGATGTCCCCATCGGGGAAGGCGGTGACCGTATCGTTGCCCTTGAGCACGAGCGTCAGGCTGTGCTTCCTCGCATAATCGCGGGCGATGCCGATGCGGTTGGCCTGAATCTCGGCAGCGGTCCAACCGCAGAGGCGGGACATTTCGCCGGGATGGGGAGTGAGGATCAGTCCGCTTCGCACGGGCGGCTCCCATCGGATAAGGGCATGGAGGGCGTCGGCGTCGACGACCACGGGCAGGTCAATCCCGGTGATGGCGCGGCGCACCATGTCGGCCATCTCCGGCGATGTGCCGAGGCCCGGTCCCAGCGCGATCACCGATTTCTCCGCAGCCGCGACGCGTACATGCTCGAAGTTACCGAGCGGCTCGCGCATGAGCTCGACGTAATGGGGCGCGGCGTCGCTCATTACGGTGACGAGTCCTGCGCCGGCGCGCAAGGCCGCAATGCCGGTCATTTCAGCGGCTCCGGTCTTACCGGCCACGCCGCCAATCACGAGCACATGACCGAAGCTGCCCTTGTGGGAAATGGGCTCCCGCGGCGCGAACAGGAACGAGAACTCAGAGGCCCGCGGAAGGTTCATCGCCGAAGCGAGGAATTCCGGCCGGGTGCCGATCTGCCCGACCTCGACGTGTCCGCAGGCGGATGCGTTGGGCTCCAGCACGTGCGCCGGCTTGAGCGCGGTGAAAGTGACGGTGCAATCGGCGCGGGCATGCTCCCACTCCGTGGCCGGTCCATCTGTGAACAGTCCGGATGGGAGATCGACGGCCACTTTCGCGGCATGAGGAAAGCCGGTATTGATTTCGCGGATGAGGGAGAGGTATGGTGCGCGCGGGGGTCCCGACAGGCCCGTCCCGAGAAGGGCATCAACGACGATGGTCGCCGAACGCATCTCGGGTTCGATGCTCCCGGTGTACGGGCAGCCGCAGGCTTCCAGCAAGTGAAGATGCTCGGGAGGTTCTTGAGCCATGACCACCCACAGGGCGCGCGGCTGGATGCGCGTGTAGAGCTGGCGGGCAATCACCAGCCCGTCGCCTCCGTTGTTGCCTTTTCCGCAGAGCACGAGAATGCGGTGCGAGGCGAGAGGAGCAAACCTGCGCTCCAGCACCTCGAGGACGCGGTGGCCGGCGTTTTCCATTAGGACAAGGTTCGGAATGCCGGCCTCCATGGTGAGGCGGTCTGCTTCTCTCATTTCGGCTGCGGTGAGGATCTTCATGAGGCGTTCCGGTTCACCATCTGTTCGAGTTTGCGCACATCTTCATCGGCTCCCATGACGATCAAGTGATCTCCGGCTTCGACGAGCGCCTCGGCAAGGGGATTGAACTGCATCTCACCCAGCGCTTTGCGGATCGCCAGGACGATCACACCGACATCGCGGCGGAGCTGGAGTTCCCGGAGGGTGCGGCCGGCAAGCGAGCTTCCCGAGGTGACATGGACCTCCTCGAGCCAGACGTTCATACCGAGGCTCGTGGTGGTGAGTTCGAGAAACTCGTAGACGTGGGGGCGGAGAATGGATTGAGCGAGGCGGTAACCGGTGGTGGAGTAGGGAGTGAAAACGGCATCGGCTCCGGCATGGCGAAGCTTGGTTTCACTGGCCTCTTCGGCAACACGCGAAGCCACTTTCAGCGATGGGTTCAGGTTTTTGGCCGATAGGATGAGGAAGACATTGTCGGCGTCGGTGGCGAGGGCGGCGATGAGGCCGCGGGCGCGTTGAATGCCGGCCTCGAGGAGCGTCTCATCGCGTGCGGAATCGGCCTGCATCACGAGCATTCCCTGCTTGGCGGCCATTTCCACGCGATCGGGATTGCGGTCGATGACGACAAAGGTGACGCCGGTCCGTTTGAGCTCCGCGGCAGCGGCGCGGCCCACGCGGCCGAAGCCGCAGAGGATGTAATGTCCGTTGAGTTTCTCGATCATCTTTTTCATCCGGCGCGTGTTGAAGACCTCGGCGAACTGAAGTTCGACGACGTTCTGGGTGATGGCGCCGACCGCGAAGAACATGATACCTACCCCGAACAGCAGCAGGAAACTGTTGAAGATCCGGCCCGCCTGCGATAGCGGGTGGACTTCCATGTAGCCGACGGTGGTCATGGTGATCACAGCCATGTAAAAGGCGTCGAACCACGGGTAGTCTTCGATCAGAACAAAGCCGGCGGTGCCGATGGCAAGGGTTGCGGCGACCAGCAGGGCGATCAGCGCCAGAATGTGCCGCAGCCTGGTCACGCGTTTCTCCGGGCGATCAATATGGTGAGGTCGTCCTGCAGCTCGGGCGATCCGGTGAACTTCTGCACTTCCTCGATCACGTTGTCCATGATCTGGCGCGGCTGGAGCTGGCAGCTACGCAGCAGAATCTCGACCAGCCGCTCCTCGCCGAACATTTCCCCGAACTCATTTTCGGGCTCTGTGACGCCGTCGGTGTAGCAGACGAACAAGTCGTCCGCTTCCATCAGGACGGTGCTTTCGTCGTACTGTGCATGGGGGAAGGCGCCCACGACCATACCGTTGATGTCGCTGCGCAGCACCTGGCCACGGCGGATGAGCAGCGGCGGGAGATGTCCGGCGTTGGTGTAAGTGAGAAGCCCGGAATCGTCATGGTAGAGGGCGAGGAAGAAGGTAGCGTACTTTTCCGGCGCGGTATCGGCATGCAGTTGTTTGTTCAAGCGGGACATGATGGCGGCGGTAGAGATGCCGTCTCCATTTCCGCTCTCCAGCGCCTGGCGGAACTGCGTCCGCAGGGAGGATTGCAGCATGGCCATCAGCAAGGCCGCGGAAATACCCTTGCCGGCCACGTCGCCGACGGCAATGGCGAGGCAGCCATCCCGGAGGGACTGATAGTCGTAGTAATCGCCGGAGACGGCGAGCGCCGGCTTGCAAACGGCGCTGAGTTGCAGGCCGGGCAGGGTGGGGACGAATCTGGGAAACAGCTGGCCCTGCACCTCGCGGGCGATTTCGAGCTCGGCCTCCATGCGCTCTTTTTCCTTGGCGACGGCGACGAGCCGCTCAAGATTCTCGGTCATCAGGTTGAAGGAGCGGCTGAGCTCGGCGACTTGTTCATTGCCGCGGACCTCGATGCGGTGGGCGAAGTCGCCCTTCATCACGCGCTGGGTGCCTTCATAGAGGTTATGGACGGCTTGGGTAGTGGCGCGGGTGAGGGAGACGCCGAGCACCAGGGCCATCAGCTCGACGACGATCAGCCCGACGCCGAACAGGTAGAGCACGACAGGGACGGGCGAATTGGTCTTGAGCGAATAGAGTATTCCGAGCACGGCGGAGAGGCGGGAATGGACGGCCAGGAGGCCCTGATCCTCCTGCTGGGGGGTGTCCCAGACGGCGACGGGGATATTCGTGCCCCAGAGAATATCGAAATCCAGCGTGTGAACCGGCGGCGGAACTTCCGGAGAGTCGTCATCGCTTTCGTCTCCCTGGTGCACCTTCATGCGCTGGCGGTTGCGCGCATTGAAGTGGACGACGGAGACTTGGCCGATGTTGGGAACGAGTTTGGCGAGCCATGCGCGGGTGAGCGGAGTGAGTATGGTGACGCGGGTATGACCGGCGACGACGCGGGACCAAGCGTATAGCATCTCGCCTTTTCTCACGAGGCCGCGGATCTGGCCCCAGCCGGAAGGCGGGGAGGCCTCCGGATTATCGTCATCGGCCTGCACGACGACCGTCGTGCCCGGACCCTGAGTCTGGAACATATCGTGGACCCGATCAACCATCGCGTTGCGCCGCCCCTCGGGCGCCTCAGCGAGCGCCATGGCGATTTCCGACATGGTGTCGAGGCGCCGCTCGAGCTCGGCGTGCACCATGTAGACGGCGATTTGACCGGCCAGCAAACGCGCACCGTAGCCGATGATGAGCGCGGCCAGCAGAGCCGGGATGACGGCCGACACAAGGTAGACGACGATCATCCTGTTTCGCAGCCGCCAGAGCAGCCTGCGGGAGGCCGCGCGGGCGAGCTTGACGAGCGCCGCACCGGCGAAGCCCAGGACCGCGAGGAGGGCGGCGAGTTCGAGAAGGGGAGAGGCGGATAAGACGCGGAGCAGCGCGTACAGCCCGGCAAACAGAGCCAGACCGATCTCGACCCGGCCGGGTTTGAGCTGTTTCCACATCCGGGGTATGGCGGCCCCGCCGCGTTGCAGACGCGCGGGTCAGACGCGCGAGCGGGCGATGGCCGGAGTCTCCTCCTCCTCCTTGTGTATAGGCGCCTCGGGCTTGAGCCAGTGTTCGGTGAGCCCGTCGCGCAGGATGGCAAGGGCGGTGTCGGGATCGTCGGCGTATTCGAACAGATCCAGATCCTCCTTGCTGATCATTCCGTATTTGACCAGCGCCTCGAAGTTGAGCACCTCTTTCCAGAAGCTGGAGCCGTAGAGAATAATGACGATTCTCTTTTCGAGTTTTCTGGTCTGGGCCAGAGTGAGCAGCTCGCTGAGCTCATCGAGGGTGCCGAAGCCTCCCGGAAAAACGACGAGCGCCTTGGCCAGATAGGCGAACCAGAACTTGCGCATGAAGAAGTAGTGAAACTCGAAACAGAGTTCCGGCGTGATGTAGGGGTTGGGTTCCTGCTCAAAGGGGAGTCCGATGTTCAGGCCGATGGTCTTGCCGCCGGCGTCGATGGCGCCGCGATTGGCGGCTTCCATGATCCCGGGTCCGCCGCCGGTGGTGACGACGAAGCGGCGCTGGGCGTCGGTGAGGGAATCGGACCATTCGGTGACGCGGCGGGCGAGCTCCCTTGCTTCGAGATAGTAGCGGCCCATCGGCCCATCCTCTTCTGTTCGAGCGGAGCCGAAAAAGACAACCGTGTCGTGCACCATGGCCTCGCGGAAATGGGAGAGCGGCTGAAGATACTCGGACAGGATCCGAATGGAACGGCCGTCGCGGCCGTTGAGGAACTCCTCATTCCGGTAAGCAACGGAAGGGCAGGTTTGCGGCTTGTCACTTCTCGCCTTGGGCATCTGGTGGTAACAACCTCTTTTCCAATTCTCGCACCGCTTTCACAAGTTCCGGCAATTTGGGAAAGGCAAGGACGGCTTTGCGCCAGGTTTTCATGTCGAAGGCAGGGGAGCCGGAGACAATGGCTCCGGCGTCGACGTCGGCGCCGATCCCGGACTGGGCATAGACGACGGCGTCGTCGTGAATGGTGAGATGTCCGGAAACGCCCGCTTGTCCGGCGAGCAGGACATTCTTTTTCAAGATGGAGCTGCCGGCCAGCCCCGCCTGTGCGCAAATGATGTTGTCCTCGCCCACTTGGCAGGCATGGCCGATCTGGACGAGGGAGTCGATCTTGGCACCGCGGCGGACGATGGTGCGGCCTACGGTGGCGCGATCAATGTTGGTGAGCGACTGTATCTCGACGTCGTCTTCGACAATGGTGATGCCGCTTTGCACGATTTTGTAGTGCGTGCCATCGGGCTTCTTCGCGTAGCCGAAGCCATCGCCGCCCACCACGACACCGTTCTGGAGGATGACGCGGTTGCCGATGCGGCAGAATTCGCGCACAACGGAGTGGGAATGGGCGGTGAAGTGATCGCCGATGACGGCGCCTTCATAGATGACGGCATGGGGGTGAAGCACGGCGTTGCGCCCGATGGTGACGTTGCGCCCGACGACGGCGAAAGGACCGATGGATGCACCCTCTGCAATGGAGGCGGAGGGATGGATGCAGGCGGAGGGATGGATGCCCGGCTCGGGCCGCGGCGGTTGATAGAAGAGTTCGAGGGCGCGTGCGAAGTCGAGGTACGGCTCAGGGGTGACGATGGTGGGAATGGCGTGCGGCTGCGTGGCGAGGATGGCGCCGGCTTTCGACTCTTTGACCTGGTGCGCGTACTTGGGGTTGGCGAGGAAGGTGAGTTCGGAGCTGGAGGCCTGTTCCATACCGGCCACGCCGGTGATCTCGATATCGGGAGTGCCTTGGAGAGTCCGGCCGAGCCGGTGAGCGATGTCCTGTAGCTTCACATGTTCAGGGTAGAAGCTGCGGGGGGAAGGCGCAATCCCCGGCGGCGGAGCGCGCGGGCGGACGTATGGTATATTGAGTGTGGTTCCCTACGGGCCGAAACCGGGCGTAACCATATCCTTCTCGGTATTGAATCATGATTATTCTGTTGACGATCATCCACGTTTTGGTTTGCTTATTCCTGATCGTGGTCGTGCTGTTGCAGAGCGGCAAGGCCGCTGACCTGGCAGGCGCCTTCGGCGGGATGGGGTCGCAGACGGCATTCGGGCCGCGGGGCGCGGCGACTGTTTTGACGAAGGCGACAACGATCGCGGCGGGACTATTCATGGTGACCTCGATTTCGCTGTCGATTCTGGCGACGCGGAACGCCGGTGTGTCCTCGACGGTGCTGGAAAAGCACAAGGCTCCGGCGAAGGCGACCGAGACAAAGAAGGCGGCGGAAGTTCCAAGCACCGGACCTTCGGTGACGGTCTTCCCGGAAGGGGCCGAGGGTCAGGGCGTGACGACACCGATCACGCTGCCGCCGAAGCCGGAAGAGGGCAAGGCGCCGGCTGCCCCGGCGAAGAAGTAGAAGTAGAGTCACCCAATGCGGAGGTGGCGGAATTGGCAGACGCACTAGCTTGAGGTGCTAGCGGGAGCAATCTCGTGGGGGTTCAAGTCCCCCTCTCCGCACCAGCATTCGCCAAGCCTACGGCTGGCAAGCCGTAGACATGGAGAAGGCTGCCCGCCGAAGCTTTAGCGTAGGCGGGCCTTCGGCCGACCTTATAGTTAGGCCGAACGACGTATCTGGCGCTCACGCCTTGCCGCGCTTTTGATACTTGTCAAGTAGCCGCTGGCGTTTTGCGGGCAGTCTCCAGGCTTCATTCTGCGACTGTTGCTCAGACCTTCTTCTTCCAATACTCCAGCGGAGGCCCGGTATAGACGCCGGAGCCGATGAGGGCGCGTTTGCGGACATCGGCGATTTCCTCGGGAGTCATTTTGCGGAAGTTCTGCACGGTGCGGACGTTGTCTTCCATCTGTCCCTGAGTTCCAGCGCCGCAGATGGCGACGTGGACGCCGGGCTGGCTGAGCACGTAGCGGAGACAGTCGGCGGGGCTGAGGGAACGCAGCAGGAATGCCTTACCGAAGACCTTGACAAAGCGGCACTTGCCGGCCTTTTTCGCGGCTTCAAGAGCCTCCATGGCGCCGCCGGGCGCAAGAATCTTGTCGATGTCGCCTTGGTTTTCGATGGAATGGACCTGCCATAAATCGAGATAATCGGTCTTGAGCAAGCGGAGCGAGGTTTCCAGATCCTGTTGCGCCTCCTTGGCGGTGCGCGACATGGTCTTGGTGGTGAGGAACACGTTCTTGCGGACGCCCTGCAGGCCGATGCCGTAAGCTTCCTCAGAGCGGCCGTTCCCGTAGGCGCGAGCGCAGTCAAAGAAGGTGACTCCGAGGTCGTATACCTTGCGTAGGTGGGCGGCGGCGGACGGGATGTCGGGATGAAGATCCATGCGGGCGCCGCCTTGCGAGATGACACTCACCTTGACACCGGTCTTGCCCGTAGACCTCGGCCGTGTCGAAGAAAGTGACACCGCACGGCCGCCCGGATGAGGGCGATCATCTCCGGCTTGTCCTTGGGCGGTCCGTAACCGAAGCTCATTCCCATGCAGCCGAGGCGATGGGGGAAACTTCCAAGCCGCTCTTCCCAAGTTTGCGCAACAGCGGTTACTCCTTTGGTCCTATTCTGCGCGGACGCCGGATTGCGGAACTTGAGCAACCCTTTCTGCATCCAAATAAACAGGATGGTCTATGGAGCGAGTACGGAATATATGGGGTGTGGTTGCGGGCCCCTGGGTCCGGCGGCTGCGGCGGCCGGGGTGGCCGTATTGGCTCGCGCTGGGTCTTGTTAGCGCGGCTGCGGTGGAGATGCGGACGTCGTGGCTCCAATCGCGGATGCTGGCGGCGACGGGAAGAAGGCTCACTTTTCAGGTGGAAAAGGGGCCGAGTTCGCGGATACGGTTTCCAGGAGCAGGTCCTTACGATCACCAAATGGGGTTTACGCGGATGCCGTCGTTTTTCGAGCGGCTGATGGGGAGCGGGTTCGTGATCACGGCACAGGCGCGCAGTTCGCCATTTTTTCACAGGCTGACGGGGTTGGGGTTGTATGCGCCTTACCACGAGAAAGCACAAGCAGGGTTGGCGGTGGTGGATCGCGTGGGGACGACGCTTTATGAGGCGCGGTATCCGCGGCAGGTGTATAAGAGCTTCCAGGCGATTCCGCCGGTGATTGTGGAGACGCTGGCGTTTATCGAGAACCGGGAGATTCTGGACGATCCGGGACCGTACCGGAACCCGTCGATCGAATGGGACCGGTTCACGAAAGCGGTGATTGACCTGGGGCTGAACCGGATTCATGACGGGCATCCGGTGTCGGGCGGGAGCACGCTGGCGACGCAGCTGGAAAAGATACGGCATTCGCCGGGCGGGCGGACGAGCGAGCCGGCGGAGAAGGCAGTGCAGATGGCGTCGGCTTCGGTGCGTGCGTATTTGGACGGGGAGAACACGACCGAGGCGCGGCGGCGGATTGTGACGGAGTATCTGAACTCGATGCCGCTGGCGTCGACGGCGGGGTTCGGGGAGGTGCACGGTTTGGGGGACGGGTTGTGGGCGTGGTTCGGGGCCGATTTTGAGACGGTGAATCAGCGGTTGCGGGTGAAGGGAGAGGACGAGGAGACGGCGCTGGCTTACCGGCAGGCGTTGAGCTTGCTGTTGGCGCTGCGGCGGCCGACGTTCTATCTGCGGCAGGACAGGGATGCGTTGAACCGGCGGGTGGAGGCGTATTTGAGAATGCTGGCCGGGGAGGGAGTGATCGCGGAGGGGCTGCGGGATGGGGCCTTGAAGGCGAAGGCGGAGGTGTTGAGCCGTGCTCCGGAGGCAGCACCGCGGCAGTTCGCCGGGCTGAAAGCGACGGACGGGATTCGGGCGCAACTGGAGTCGGCGCTGGGCGTCGGTTCGTTGTATGAGCTGGATCGGCTGGATCTGACGGTGCATACGACGCTGGATGCGGCGGCCAACAGTGGGGTGTCGCTGGCGCTATCGAATTTCGCGGAGCCGGAGCTGGCGCGGTCGGCGGGGTTAACGGGAGGGCGGCTGCTATCGACGGGCGATCCGGGGGAGGTTGTGTACAGCGTGACGCTGTACGAGCGGACCGAGGCGGGGAACCTGCTGCGGATCCAGGCGGACAACTACAATCAGCCGCTGAACGTGAACCAGGGGACGCGGCTGGAGCTGGGTTCCACAGCGAAGCTGCGGACGTTGGTGCATTACCTGGAGATGGTGGCGGAGCTGCATAGGGAGGGCGTGGCGCGGCAGGAGCACAGGAAGGATCAGATCACGATGTGGGCGGCGAATTATCTGAGCCGGAGGCCGGAGGCGACGCTCAAGGAGATGTTGGAGGAGGCGATGGGGCGGACGTATTCGGCGAATCCGGCGGAGCGGTTTTTCACGGGCGGCGGGCTGCACACTTTTTCGAATTTTGACGGGAAGGATGACGGGCGGGTGATGACGGTGCGGGAGGCGTTCGAGCGTTCGGTGAACCTGGTGTTTATCCGGCTGATGCGCGACATCGTGTGGTATCACGCGATGCGGGTTCCGGGTGTGACGGCGGCGACGCTGACCGAGGATAAGGATGCGGCACGGCTGCGGCTACTGAGGCAGTTCGCCGATCAAGAAGGTTCGGTGTTTTTGACGCGGTTCTACCGGCAGCTCGAGGCGGGCGAGAGGATAGGGAGCCATCCGCTGGCGCTGTGGCTGGAGGAGTACATGAAGGTGCGCCCGAAGGCGACGCTCAAGGAGGTACTGGCGGCGGGCGCCGAGGAGCGGCAGCTGGCGTATGATTGGCTGTTCCGGTCAAGGCACAAGGCGGCGCGGGACAAGAGGGTCTGGATCAGTCTGGAGGCGGCGGCGTTTCAGAGAGTGCATGAGGCGTGGAAGCGGGCCGGCTATCCGTTTGAGAACCTGACGCCTTCGTACGCGACGGCGATTGGGAGTTCGGGCGATAATCCGGCGGCGCTGGCGGAGCTGGCGGGCATTATCTTGAATGAAGGAGTGCGGCGGCCGACTTTGCGGGTGGAGAAGCTGCACTTTGCGGCGCGGACGCCGTATGAGACGGTGGTGGAGAGGAAGCCTGCGGATGAGGAGCGGGTGTTGGAGGCAGAGGTGGCAAGGGCGATCCGGCGGGAGATGATCGGCGTGGTGGAGCATGGCACGGGGCGGAGGGCGAATGGCGTGGTGGTGTTGAAGGATGGGAGGAAATTGGAGGTGGCTGGAAAGACGGGGACGGGCGATAACCGCTTCGAGACTTATTCGAAAGGTGGCGCGGTGTTGAATTCGCGGGCGGTGAACCGTACGGCGGCGTTCGTGTTTCAAGTGGGGGACGGGTATTTCGGGGTGGTGACGGCGTTTGTGGACGGGCGGAAGGCGGAGCGGTATCAGTTCACCTCGGCGTTGCCCGTGCAGGTTTTCAAGCACTTGGCGGAGGTGTTTGGAAGGTTGGCCGAGGGTGGCTGATTTTTAACAATCGGAGCGAAAAAAGAACAACACTTGGGGCTCGGGCTGTGGTATACTGTTTGAGTACGTGGATTGATTTAGAACGGTCGCAAGGCCGGTTCAGCTAATTGCAACCACGGTAAAAAAAGTGCTAAAGGCGATCGGCTTTAGGCAGTAAACGACCCTGCGGCTTTCGCCTCAGGGTTTTTGTTTTCAGGCCGATACGCTTAGGAGACAAATGTATGAGCGTATGGGCCAGCCGATTTACCGATCATCCCATTTTGACAGGCCGTGAGGGGGAGCTGATTTCCCTGCGATTGGCCGTGGAGCCAAGGCTTTTGGAGGAGTTACTGGAGAGCCTGGCGGCACTATCCTTCCCTGTTAACCCCAACATAGAACACAAGTTCGGTGAGAAGCCGGAGGCTGTGGTGGAGTTTCCGGCCTACGAGGAGCAGCTTAAAGAGGTGCGTACGGCGCTGCACCGGGCTGGTCTGGGGGCGTCTGAGCTGACGGTGCGGCCGATGCTGGGGGAGTTGCGAAAGGGATGAATGAACTCGAGAAACAGAACAAGGCGGGAGAGGCCGACGGTGGCGGCCGCAAGAGCAACGGTTTGGGACGGCTTACGGGCACGTGGAGCGAGGAAGAGTTTCGAGAGTTTGAGGAGAACATGGAACATTTTTCTGAACTCGATGATCTGACCGCTCCTTGACAGTCGCGGCTCGGTTACGGGTTGGGTGGATTTAGGCGGGAGATTCGCATGCCACGGGTGGTTGGCAGAGTTCGGTAGGATGCGAGCCACGGCAGCAGATCCTGGAAGACCGTTATGCGCAGGGCGGGGTTGTAGGGGCCGAGGCCGTCGGCGATGAAGGTGGGGCGGGTTTTGAGGAGGAGGCGGCGGTTGGAGGCGGCGAGCCCGGGGGCGGTGGGGGTGTTGTTTGTCAGGTGGCGGTCGGCGATGACGCCGGTGAGGGGTTGGGAGTCGAGAAACGGCGTGGCGGCGGGGAGGCGTGTGTAGACGTAGAGGTCGGGACGGTAACCCCAGACGAGCAGGGTGTCGCCGGGGCGCACGTGTTGTTGGATGATCGCTGCGGCTTGGCGCGAGTCGCGGTTCATGGCGGTGTCGGCCCAGGTTGGATCGTTGGCGGTGAAGTAGCGGGGGGCGAATCGGGCAAGAGGGACGAGCAGCAGTGCGGCGGCGGCGAGAGCTTGCTTGCGCGGCAGGAGGGCGAGGCCGCGGGCACCGGCCAGCGTGAGAGCGGGCAGCATAAGGAAATAGTAGCGGGGGAAGAAGCGCCATCCGGCAGCGACACCGGCGAGGCAGATGGCGAGCCACAACAGCAACCAGCGATCGTCGCGATTGCGGATGAGCAGCCAGAGGCCGGGGAGCAAGGCGGCGTGGAAACCAAGCCAGCCGGCAGTACGTTTGAGGCCGAGCAGGAGCGGGTCATCGAGGAACGTGTCGGCGGCGTAGCGGAGACCCCAGAGCCAGACTTGTTGCCGGTAGCCTTCCAGCATTCCGAATGCGGCAAGCAAGCCGAGCGATGCGAGGGAGGCGAGAAGGAAGGTTCCAAGAAAAGCGGGCAGGCGGCGGCGCAGAAGAAAAGCGCAGATGGCGATGACGAAGACGGCCTTGGTGTGGAGGAGCAGGGCGGCGGCGCAGAGCAGGCCGGCGAGGACCGGGGAAGCGGTGAAGGCCATCCAGACGGCGGCGATGTGGGGCGCGACTAAGAGCATGTCGGGCGCGAGCGCGATGACGGCGGAGGGTGTGTCAAAGGTGAGGAAGAAGGCGAGCAGAATCGCGGCGGTCGAGGCTTCGCGCGGGCTCCAGAGTTCCAGGGCGAAGCGATGGAGCAGCCAGCAGCAGAGAAGAATGAAGAGCGTTCCGGCGAGGCGCAGCGGCCAACCGTCGTAGCCGCCCCACAGCAGGTAAAGGAACGCGGAGAGCGGGGGTTTATCGAAGAAGAAGTCGCGGTAGGGGAGCTTGCCGTGGAGGATTTGGATGGCGGCGGCGGCGGGGTAGCATTCCTCCACCCAGAGAATCCGCAAGTGGGCGAGGCGCGAGGCGAAAATGCCGGCGGCGAGCAGCGCCCAACCCGTGCGCGCGTTCATGGCTGTTTGAGCAGTTTCAAGAGAACATCGCGGAAGGCGGCGCCGTGGAGCGGGTCGGCGAGGGCGAACTCGACGAAGGTTTCAAAGTAGCTGGGGAAGTTGCCGATGTCGTAGCGCTTTTCCGCGGCGGCGAGTTTGACGGCCAGTACGCGTTTGCCGCTCTGGCAAAGTTTGCGCATGGCGTCTGTGAGCTGGATTTCGCCGTGCTTGCCGGGCGTGGTTTCGCGGATGAGTCCGAAGATGAGCGGCGAGAAGACGTAGCGGCCGGCGATGGCGAGATTGCTGGGGGCCAGCGCGGCGGGCGGCTTTTCGATCAAGTCCTTGACGAACATCCAGTCGCCGGCGGACTCCGCCGGATGGACGACGCCGTAGTGGCTGACCTCCTCCGGCGGCACCTCTTCGACGGCGACGACGCAATCGGCGTTGTGCGCCTCAAACAGGTGCATCATGCGGGAGAGGCACTGGGAGCGGGCGTGGATGCCGAGGATGGAGTCGCCGAGGGCGACGGCGAAGGGCTGATCGCCGGCGAAGTTCTCTCCGCACAAGATGGCGTCGCCGAGGCCTTTCTGCTCGCGCTGGCGGGTGTAGAAGAAGTGCGCTTTCAGGTCTTCGAACTGGACCTCCTGGAGCAGATCCTTCTTGTTGTTGGTCTGAAGGAGGCGGTAGAGCTCGGGGTCGGAGTCGAAGTGATTTTCGATGGAAGACTTGTTGCGGCCGGTGACAAACAGGATGTCTGTGAGGCCGTTGGCGACAAGCTCTTCGGCGACGTACTGCACGACGGGCTTCCGGGCTATTGGAAGCATCTCTTTGGGCTGGGACTTGGTTGCGGGAAGAAGCCGGGTGCCCAACCCGGCGACGGGAACGATTGCGCTCCGAATCACCTAACGAATATATCGCGGCGGCGGGCCAGGGCAGGGGAGAATAGGAGGCTTGGAAGGCAGGATTCAACTCGAGGCGACAGCCGCCGATGCGGGCAAGCGGCTGGACCACTGGCTCCAGGAGCGGCTGGCGGAATACAGCCGGTCGCGCTTGCAGAGCTGGATCAAGGCGGGGCGCGTACGCGTTGAGGGCGCGGAGGTGAAGGCGTCGCAAATTCTGCGCGGTGGCGAGCGTGTGGAGGTGGAGCCGGCGGCGCTGCCGTCGCTGAAGGCGTTTCCCGAAGACTTGCCGGTGAAAGTGCTGTATGAGGATGCCGACGTGGTGGCGGTGGACAAGCCGGCGGGGATGGTGGTGCATGCGGGGGCTGGACGCCATGCGGGCACCCTGGTGAACGCGCTGCTGAACCGTTTCGCGAAACTGTCTGAGGCGGGCGGAGGAGAGCGGCCGGGGATCGTGCACCGGCTGGATCGCGACACGAGCGGCGTGTTGCTGGTTGCGCGGCATGATGCGGCGCACCGTTCGCTGGCCGAACAGTTCGCCAGGCGCGAGGTGGAGAAGATCTACCTGACGCTAGTGCACGGCAAGGTCAAACGCGAGCACGGCATGATCGATAAACCGGTTGCGCGCGATCCGGTGCGGCGCACGCGCATGACGGCGCGGACGGGGCGCGGGCGGAAGGCGCTGACCGAGTATCGCGTGCTGCGGCGCGGGGAGCGGATGACGTATCTCGAGATCCGGCTGCACACCGGGCGCACGCATCAGATCCGCGTGCACATGGCGAGCCTGGGACATCCGGTGGCGGGCGATACGTTGTACGGCGCCCCGGGCGGGGTGATGGAGCGGACCTTTTTGCATGCGCACCGGATCGCGTTCCGGAGCCCGTCGGGTGGGCAGCGGGTGGAGGTGGTATCGCCGCTGCCGGCGGATCTTGAGGCGCACCTGGAAGGGCTCCTATAATCGAGTTAGAGGTATCCATGAGACTCATTGCCGTAGTCCTCGCCGTTGTGTCCGCGATTCCCAACGTGGCGTGGGGCGAACAGCCCGTGCAGCGGAACCAGCAACCGGCGCAGCAGGTGGCGGAAGTGGATGACGAGTCGACTCGTATCCGGCTGGACGTGACGCGCGTCAACATGCTGTTCACGGTCACCGATAAGCGCGGCCGGTTCATCACCGACCTGGACAAGGATTCGTTCCAGATTTTCGAGGGCAAGGCGCAGCAGAAGATTCTCGAGTTCACCGCGGAAAGCGATCTTCCGCTGCGGCTGGCGATTCTGATCGATACCAGCAACAGCGTGCGCGACCGCTTCCGCTTCCAGCAGGAGGCGGCGATCGAGTTCATCCGCAGCGTCATGCGGCCGCACCAGGACAAGGCGGTGGTGTTCAGCTTCGATACGCAGGCGAACCTTGTTGCGGACCTGACGGAGAATATTTCAAAGCTCGAGAATTCGATCCGCGACCTGCGGCCGGGCGGCGGCACGTCGCTGTACGATGCGGTGTTCACGGCCTGCCGCGACAAGCTGGCGCGGGATCAGCCGCGGCACAAGTTCCGCCGCGCGATGATCGTGCTGACCGATGGGGAGGACAACCAGAGCCGCTACACGCGCGACCAGGCGCTGGAGATGGCGCACAAGTCCGATGTGGTGATTTATTCGATCTCAACCAACATCACCCGCGTGCAGACCAACGGTGACAAGGTGCTGCGCTACTACGCGGAGGAGACCGGCGGGCTGGTCTTTTTCCCGTTCAAGGTGGAGGACCTGGCGCAGTCGTTTGAGAACATCGCCAACGAGATGCGGCACCAGTACAACATCCTGTACCGTCCGGAGCCGTTGCGGACCGACGGACAGTATCACGAAGTGGAGCTGCGAGTGAAGGGCCGGCGGGATTTCGTGGTTCGCGCGCGGAAGGGGTACTACGCGCCGAGGATGTAGAGGGGCGGGTTACAGAGAGCGTCGGTCGAAACGGGTTGGGTGTATACTTTCCGGGTCCGAAGCCTCCAGGAGGTCTCTCATGATTCGTGGAATGACCCCGCTGTTTGCTGCTTTAGTCCTGCTCCATCCCATGGCGAGCGCACAGGTCACGCCGCCGGAGAAGTTCTTTGGGTTCCAGCTCGGCGCGGACCGGAAGATGGCGCGGTGGGACAAGATTGTCGAGTACTTCTCGCTGCTCGAAAAACAGGGCAGCGGCAGGATGAAGGTGGTCAACATGGGGCCGAGCACGATGGGTAATCCGTTCCTGGTTGCCTACATCTCCTCCCCGGCGAACCTTTCGAAGCTCGAGCGGCTGCGGGAGGTGAATGCGGCGATCAGCGATCCGCGCGGGCGAACGGAGGCGGAGATACGGAAACTGATCGGGGAAGGCAAGGCGGTGATGGTGCAAACGATGAGCCTGCACGCCACAGAGATCGGCGGATCACAGATGGCCCCGGAACTGGCTTACGATCTGCTGTCGGCGAATGACGAGGACACGCGGCGGATTCTGGATGGCGTGATCTTCCTGATGGTGCCGTCCTTCAATCCCGATGGGCAGATCATGGTGACCGATTATTACCGGAAGACGCTCGGCAGCGAATATGAGGGATCGAATCTGCCGTGGCTCTATCACAAGTACGCAGGTCACGATAATAACCGCGACGCGTTTCAGACGAACCTTGTTGAGTCGCAATACCTGGCGAAGATCATGTTCCGCGAGTGGATCCCGCAGGCATACGTCGATCATCACCATATGGGAAGCTACGGCGCGCGCATTTCGATACCGCCCTACGCCGAGCCGATCCGGCCGCATGGCGATCCGCTGGTCTGGCGCGAGATGGCATGGTATGGCGCGCACATGGCCTACAAGGCCGAGGAGGCGGATCTATCGGGGGTGATCGGCGCGGCGATCTATTCCGGCTGGGGCCACTTTGGATTTCACTGGATCACTCCGTTCCACAACATCGCGGGAATGCTGACGGAGTCAGCGAGCGCGCGGCTGGCGACGCCGCTCTACATACACCCGCAGCAGCTACGCGGCGGCGCGCGGGCGATGCCGGACTACAACGCGCAGACCACGTTTCCCAATCCGTGGCCGGGCGGCTGGTGGCGGCTGCGCGATATCGTCGAGCGGCAGAAGGTGACGGCCTGGGCGCTGCTGGACCTTGCGGCTCGCAACCGGGAAACGGTGTTGTGGAACGCGTATCTGAAAGCCAAGCGGCAGACGGACCGCGGCGCGCAGGGCAAGCCGGCGGCCTACGTCATCCCGGCGATGCAGCATGACCGGCTCACCGCGATCAAGCTGGTGAACAAACTGCTGGTGCAGGGTGTGGAGGTGCAGCGGGCGGGCAAAGCCTTTGCGTCATCGCAGGGCATGAGCTATCCGGAAGGTTCCTATGTGGTGCCGATGGCACAGCCGAAGATGGGGCTGATCCGGTATTTGCTGGGCCGCACCTACTATCCCGACAATGAATGGACGCGGGACGGCGATGGCACGCCGATCCGGCCTTACGACATGGCGGCCGATACGATGTTCGAGTTCATGGGGGTGAGGGTTGACGCGTTGGATGAGGCGATAAACGGCGCCAGCCTGGCGAAGGTTGGCTCAGCGGTGGAGCCGCAGGGGCGCGTGACGAGAGGCTCGGCGGGCTATTGGTTCGACGGGAGGCTCAACGGTAGTTTCCGGGTGGTGAACTGGTTGCTCGAGAGAGCGATTCCGGTGCGTCGTGTTCACCAAGCGGCGCATGGTTTGCGGCCCGGTGACTTCATCGTGGCTGCGGGTGCCGAGTCCGCGCTGGCAGGGATCGCCAAGGAGACCGGCGTGGATTTCCAGGCGCTGAACGCGGATGCAAGCGCGTCGTCGCGGCAGGTGAACCGGCAACGCGTGGCGATGTATCAGCGGTACCGCGGCGGCAACATGGATGAAGGGTGGACTCGTCTGCTGCTGGAGCAGTTTGGCTTTCCATATACCTCGCTTGCCGCGGAGGAGGTCAAGAAGGGTGGGCTGAGGGACCGCTATGACGCCATCATTCTTCCCGACGACGGCACCAACACCATCATGGGCGAGCAGGCCGAATCGCGCGGCGGCGAGCGGCGCCCGCCGGAGAGCTACCCGCCCGAGTACCGCGGCGGCATCGGCAACGATGGACTGAAGGCGCTCACCGAGTTCCTTGAGAAGGGCGGTACGGTGGTGGCGCTGGGCGCAGCCAGCAACTTCGCCATCGAGAAGCTGGGTTTGCAGGTCCGCAACGTGGTCAGCAACGCAAATCCGAAAGAGTATTTCTGCCCGGGTTCGACTCTGCGCGTCGAGTTCGAAAGGGGTAGTGCGTTTGCCTACGGCATGCCTGAGGAAGGGCTGATCGTCCAGTTGGCCAACAGCCCCGTGTTCGAGATCCTGCCCAGCGGCAAGAACGACGATTACGAGGTGGTGGTGCGTTTCGCGGACCGGGATCTGCTCGAGAGCGGCTGGCTGATCGGCGAACAACGGATCGCCAAGAAGGCGGCGATGGTGGCTGCGAAAGTAGGCGGCGGGCGGGTGGTGATGATCGGATTCCGGACACAGCACCGGGCACAGACTCACGGCACGTTCAAGCTGCTGTTCAATGCGCTGATGTGATGCCTGCACGTTATGCTATCATGCAGGCATGAAGGAGCAGGCAGAGAAGATTCAATACACCATCAGGGGCATTCCGCCTGAGGTGGACCGTGCACTGCGCAGAAAAGCCGCCCAACGCAACCGGAGCCTCAACCAGATCATTGTCGAAGAGTTGACAGCAGCCACTACAGGCTCTCGAAAGCGCGCCGACTTCCATGACCTGGCCGGCCGATGGACGCCAGACCCGTCATTGGATGAGATCATTCAAAGCCAGCGGCAAATCGATCCGGATAAGTGGAAGTGAGAATCGCGCTCGACACCAACCGCATCACCGATCTCTTCCGCGGTGATGAGGATCTGGCAGAGCTGTTGGGCACGATGGAAGAAGTCTGGATTCCGCTGATCGTTCTGGGGGAACTGAAGGCCGGTTTTCATGGCGGCTCCCAGGCGCGCCGGAACGGAGCTTTGCTGGTCAAGCTGCTGGGGAAACCTACGGTAGGCGTCTTGCTGCCCGGCCGCGAAACGGTGGAGCACTACGCTCGGCTTTTCGTTCAACTGAAGCGGGCAGGAACTCCGATTCCCGATAACGATCTGTGGATTGCGGCGCTGGTTCTGGAACACGACCTCACTCTGATTACGCGCGACCACCACTTCGCGCGCATCCCCCAGTTGCTGCGTGGGTAGAAAGCGACCCCTCCCATTGACAAGCGTCCCGGTCCGGTATAATCGAATTCCATGGCAGAAGAACGGGAAGATAAAGAACGCACGCGGGCGCTGACGGCGACCCTCGGGCAGATTGAGAAGCAGTTCGGGAAGGGCTCGATCGTCCGGCTGGGGTCGAAGGAAGCCATCATCCCCGTGGCGGCGATCTCAACAGGCGCGATATCAGTGGATTACGCGCTGGGGATCGGGGGGCTGCCGAGGGGAAGAATAAGCGAAATCTTCGGGCCGGAATCGTCGGGCAAAACCACCGTCGCGCTGCAGGTTGTCGCCGAGGCGCAGAAGGCCGGCGGGGTGGCCGCTTTTATCGATGTCGAGCATGCGCTGGACCCCATTTATGCGAAGGCGCTGGGAGTCGATGTCGACAACCTGCTGGTGTCGCAGCCGGACTATGCCGAGCAGGCGCTGGAGATCACCAGCTCACTGATCGCTTCCGGCGCGGTGGACGTGCTGGTAGTGGATTCGGTGGCGGCGCTGGTGCCGAAGGCGGAACTGGACGGCGAGATGGGCGACTCGTTCATGGGCGTGCAGGCGCGGCTGATGTCACAGGCGATGCGGAAGCTGACGGGCATCGTGTCGAAGTCGAAGACGTGTCTCATCTTTATTAACCAGATCCGCGAGAAGATCGGCGTGATGTTCGGGAACCCGGAGACGACCACCGGTGGCCGGGCGCTGAAGTTTTATAGTTCGGTCCGGGCTGACATCCGGCGCATCGCGGCGATCAAGGACGGCGACGTGGTGATCGGCAACCGGACCAAGATCAAGATCGTGAAGAACAAGCTGGCGCCGCCGTTTCGTGAGGCGGAGTTCGACATTCTGTACGGCGCGGGGATTTCGCGCGAAGGTGATCTGCTGGACCTGGCGGTGCAGCACAACATCGTCGAAAAGAGCGGGGCGTGGTACAGCTACGGCGGGGAGCGGATCGGGCAGGGGCGCGAGAACTCGCGGCAGTTCCTGCGGGATAACCCGGAGATCTACGCGAAGCTGGATCGCGAGGTTCGCAAGCAGCTGGGGATGGTGAAGGAAGAGGCTGCGGCAGCAGCGCCTGCCCCGGCCCCGGCGGCGGCAGGCAAATCGAAGTAGCTTGCGCGCAGCAGAGGAAATCACGATGCTTTCTGTGGTTGCGCTCCTGGAGGACCTGCCCGAGCACGGCTTGGTGCGCGGTCAGGTTGGGACCGTAATTGAGGACTTGGCTCCGGGAGTCTACGAGGTCGAGTTCTGCGATGACGAAGGCCGAACGTACGCAATGGCATCCTTGAAGACGAGTCAGCTCTTACGGTTGCATCACGAGCCTGCCCACGAGGCCGCCTAACTAATGTGGATTCCCTGAGAATCCCGCTGTCCTCCCGCCACCAAGTAGACGCAAGCAAAGGGAGGTGTCTCGTGTTGAACAAGGAACGCGAGCAGGCGCTGAATAGTGCGCTGCAACAGATGGATAAGCAGTTCGGCAAGGGCTCGATCCAGCGGCTGGGAGCGAGCAGCGTGCAGCCGGTGAGCGTGATACCTTCCGGCTCGATAGGCCTCGATGCGGCGCTCGGTGTCGGCGGATTTCCGCGGGGGCGCGTGGTGGAGGTGTACGGACCGGAGTCCTCGGGCAAGACAACCATCGCGCTGCAAGTGGTGGCGCAAGCGCAGAAGGCGGGCGGTACGGCCGTGTTCATCGATGCCGAGCATGCGCTGGATCCTGTTTATGCGCGCGCGCTGGGCGTGGATGTGGAGAATCTGCTGGTGTCGCAGCCCGATTATGGGGAGCAGGCGCTGGAGATTACCTCGTCGCTGGCCGCAAGCTTCGCGGTGGACGTGATCGTGGTGGATTCGGTTGCGGCGCTCGTTCCGAAGGCGGAGTTGGAAGGGGAGATGGGCGATTCCTTCATGGGGCTTCATGCGCGGCTGATGTCGCAGGCGATGCGGAAGCTGACCGGGACGGTATCGCGCACGCAGACGTGCCTGATCTTTATCAATCAGGTGAGGGAGAAGATCGGGGTGATGTTCGGGAATCCTGAGACAACCACCGGCGGCCGGGCGTTGAAGTTCTATTCGTCGGTGCGGCTAGAGGTGCGGCGGATCAGCGCGATCAAGGAAGGGGAGAAGGTGACGGGTTCGCGGACGCGGGTGAAGGTGGTGAAGAACAAACTGGCTCCGCCGTTCCGCGAAGTGGAGGTGGACCTGGTGCATGGGGAGGGCGTGTCGATGGAAGCGGAGCTGCTGGACATCGGCGCGGATAAGAAAGTGGTGGAAAAGAACGGCAGCTGGTACACGTATCAGGGCGAGCGGCTGGGGCAAGGGCGTGAGGCGGCGCGGCAGTTTCTGAAGGAAAACGCGGCGGTGCGGGAGCGGCTGGAAGCGGCATTGCGCGTGGAGTTGGGGATCGCGCCAAACGGCAAGCCGGCGGCGCGCGAGACGGGATCGGCGGGGTCACAGAAGGCGCAAACAGCCTAAGATCGGCTGTTTTCGGCGATTTTTTGACCAAGAGGCGCTTGGGAGCCCCAAAAAATGGGGTTTTTGCGCAACATTCCTCTTTACAGGCGAGCGGCGGTTTGGCTATGATGGAGCAGCAAACATTTCCTTCCGGACTTGTTTCCTTCTCGGAGCAGAGAGATTTCGGGCGGGCGGCGGGAACCGGCAAGGATCATTGGGATAGAAAGAAGGAGTAGCAATGGCCGACAAGAGAATGACGCAATCGCAGTTGGTGAAGAAGATCGCCGAATCCGCCGGCGTGGCCAACAAAGTGGCGAAAGCCATCCTGGAAAACTACGCCGCCATCGCGGTGGCCGAGACGAAGAAGAACGGTGTCTTCGTGCTGCCTGGCATCGGGCGGCTGGTAAGAGTGGACCGGAAAGCGCGCATGGGCCGCAATCCGGCGACGGGCCAGCCGATCAAGATCCCGGCCAAGAAGGTAGTGAAGTTCCGGGTTGCCAAGGCCGTGAAGGACGCGATCGTACCGCCGAAGAAGAAGTAAACGGCGCCTGTCGCAAGGCACACAACGAAAACCCCGCGGCCGCCTGACCGCGGGGTTTCTCTATTATGGAATCCGATATCGCCCGCCCTGACTAAGGTGCGTCGAGGGGGGCATCGCGGGCCGCTTACGCCTGCTTCTTTTCTTCCGTCTTCTCTTCGCCCTTGAGGGCGTTCTTGAAGTTCTTGATACCTTCGCCCAAGCCTTTCGCGACCTCGGGAATCTTCTTGCCGCCGAACAGCAGCACGGCGATGCCGAGGATCACAATTAACTCAGGCACGCCGAGAGATCTCATGCGGCCTCCTTGAGTTTTGACATCTTCATTGTAGGTAGCCCTCTCCAAGGGAGTCAAGCGGGAATCGGGAGGGGGTACTAGCCTCCGGCGGCGGGCGTCCGGGAAAGCCACAGGCCGATCAGGCCTCCGACGATGGCGACAAAGGGGCGGTCCCAGGGGGAAGGCGTCAGCAGGCCGAACCACATGACGGCGTAGATTGCCAGAAGCAGAGGCCATTCCCAGAAGCCGGTGAGGGTGAACAGCGCGTAGCCTACGAGGAGAGGGAACAGGCATCCGGCGGCCGCGGTGGTGAGGTAGGCGGTGGCGATGTAGGCGGGGTGGTCATTGGTCATGGAAGGGATGATCGAGCCCAGCGCGATTGTCGTCAGCGTGCTCAGCAGGAAGTAGACGGCAAAGGCGGCGGGCATGGCGATGCTGGCAGCGACGGCCGCCTTGAGGTATTGCGACGCATTGGCGCTTACGGCGAGCCAGCCCAGTTGAAGGGAAAGGAGAATGGCGGCGGCGAAGCCAAGCACCGGGACTCCGAACTTGATGAGGTCGGAGAAGGTGGCTGGCAGGAGGCGGATCATGTACATGCCGGCCATTCCGGCAAGGAAGGATGGTGATCCGCTGCTGGCCGCCGGATTCGTACGTGATTGGCGACGACATCACCTGGCCGCCGAGGTAGCGGTTCCAGAGCAGCTTGCCGGTGGCGGCGTCGAGCGACATGAAATGGCCTTCGCGATTGCCGGAAAACAGCAGGCCGGAGGCGGTGGAGAGCAGTCCGCTTTCGCTCATGTTGGTCATCGGGAATTGCCAGGCTTTCTCGCCGGTGAGCGGGTTGAGGGCCATGATGACGCTGTAGCCGGCATCCTTGCCCCAGCGGTGGATCTGCTCGCGGCGCGTGGGCGGGACTACGGCTTTGGTGGTGCCGCCGGCGTACCATTTGCCGGGTTCGTAGGGCGCGTGGAAGGTGTAGTAGAAGCTGTGGTAATCCTCCCAGCCGGTGACGTAGAAGAGGTTCGTCAGAGGGCTGAAAGATGGCGCGTACCAGTTGCTGCCGCCTTGCACGCCGGGGTAGACTTGCGTGCCTTTCTGGCTGGGACCCATGCCGGGGATTTTCATCGGGCGGCCGCGCTCGTCGAGCCCTGTGGCCCAGGTTTGCTTGACGAAGGGTTTGCCGAGGAGGAACTCGCCGGTCGAGCGGTCCAGCACATAGAAGAAGGCGTTGCGGTTGGCCCACAGCATCAGTTTGCGCGGGCGGCCTTTCCATTCCATGTCGGCGAGCACGGGGGTTTGGACCGAGTCCCAGTCCCATTCGTCGTGTGGAGTGAACTGAGAATGCCACTTCAGCTTGCCGGTATCGGCGTCCAGCGCAACGACGGAGCTGAAGTAGAGATTGTCGCCTGGCCGCGCGCCGGGGTCCCAGTCCGGGCCGGGGTTGCTGACGCCCCAGTAGGTGAGATTGAGTTCGGGATCGTAGGAGCCCGTCAGCCAAATGGAGGCGCCGCCAGTTTTCCAGGAGTCCTTGCCCCAGCTTTCGTTGCCGGGCTCGCCGGGATGCGGGACGGTGTTGAAGCGCCAGAGCTGTTGGCCTGTTTTTGTGTCGTAGGCGGCAAGGAAGCCCTGAATGCCGAGTTCGCCTCCCGCGCCGACGATCACCTTGTCCTTGATCACCAGCGGGGCGTGGGTGAGCGAGTAGCCGGTGCGGTGCGGGGCGACCTTGGTGTCCCACTTCTTGCAGCCTGTTGCGGCGTCAAGCGCGATGAGGCGCGCGTCTGGCGTGCCCATGAACAGCGTGCCGTCTTGGATGGCGAGGCCGCGGTTGACCCGGCCGCAGCAGGGCGTGATGCCGGGTTCGAGCTTGTGCTCGTGCATCCAGAAGGTGCGGCCGGTGGCGGCGTCGATGGCGACGGCGGTGGAAGGCGGCTCGGTGAGATACTTGACGCCGTCAACGACCAGCGGCGTGGCTTGGAACTTGTCGAGCGACTGCGCCTGCCAGACCCACTTCAGGTCCAGCTATGCCGGCGTTGGCGGTCGTGATTTGTTTGAGGGGCGAATGATGCGTGCTGGAATAGCTCCCGTGGTAGGTGGTCCAGTTCTGGGCGAGCGCGGCAGATGCGAGGAGGAAGAGGGCGGTGATTCTCATGGGCGGACTCCGGTGAGGCTGGCAAGATAGGCTACGAGGTCGTCGAGCTGCCGCGGGCGGCGGCCGTCGATATCGATGCCGGATTTCGAGCGTGCGCGGAGCCGCCAGTAGTCCCAGGAGACTTCATCATCCGGACGCAGCAGGGAGCGCTGAGAACGGCGCGGAGCATTCTTTCACAGTGTAATGCGGGAAGAGCAGCTTGGCGAAGCGTCAGGCCGCAAAACGGACAATTTCGACTTCCGCGTTTCGTGCGGCGGCCTGTTCGGCAATTCCTAAGGTTCTTGTGGTGACCGCCTCTGATAGGAAGTACTCTCCACAGTTGTCGCAGATGTCAGCCGGGACGTCCTTAAGCACGATAGTGGTAGGCCCTCGTTGCAACAACACGGTGGTTGTGCCGGAGCTTGTACTGCCGTTCTTGCAGATTGTGCAGGTCATCGCTTCTTCCTATTCCGGTAGTCATCATTCCATAGGTCTTGATCAGGCCAATAGGCAGTAATGACGTAGCAGATTCTCGAAGACGGATCCAGAGCGGACACTACGTGGAGCGGCCTCCCCTTTACGAATCGTAGCATTAGTTGACTTGGAAACGGACGGTCCTCGGGGTATTCCTGGATCACTTCTCCTTGTTGAATGACCTCGACTACTTCGCCGACGGCGATCCTCTGCTGGAACATGCGCCGGACGGCATGCCCTGAGAAGCTGATCTCGCTGTAGGTCAAGCAGCGATTCTACAGGGTCAAAGCACGCAGCGCAAAGAGTGGTTTGACCCATTCTGATGGTCAATGCGGTCGTTTCTCATCCCCTCTGGATGGCCCTTCAGTTGCCCTAACCATTACAGAGAAAGGAGGGTGAGAGTATGTTTGCGAATTCCGTGGGCATCTGGGTGGCATTGGCCGCGGGCGTGGCGGTGTTGGCTTTTCTCTCTTTTCGCGTAGCTCGCTTGCTGATCCAGTGGCGCGGGACGCGTCTGGTGAAGTGTCCGGAAACGGGCGAGCATGTCGCGGTGCACGTGGATAACAAAGCAGCGGCGGCAAGCGGGATGTTTGGCGCGCCCGAGATCCGGCTGGACGCCTGCACGCGCTGGCCGGAGCGGCAGAACTGCGGGCAGGAGTGCCTGCACGAGCTGAAAGCGGCGCCGGAGGATTGCATGCTGCACCATGTCGCTGTGAACTGGTATCAGGGCAAGCGGTGCGTCTATTGCGGACGCGATGTGAGCGGGTTCCGGTGGCCGGACTTCCGCTGCGCGCTGCGGCTGAGCGAAGGCGTGACGGCAGAGTGGCAGCAAATCACTCCGGAGAAGCTTCCGGGCGTGCTGGAAAAGGCGCAGCCGGTCTGCTGGCAGTGTCACGTGGCGGAGACGCTCCGGCGCGAGCATCCGGATCTGGTGACGGACCGCTGATCACAAGGGGCGCCGAATCACGGAGCCGCTTCAGCGAACCACAAGCACTCGCAAAAGTCCGGCTGTACCTCCTCCGCCGGTTGGCTCATACTCAGCCGCGATGGATTGGCCCGTCTGTTTGCCGCAGATCAACTCCAGTTCTATCGCTCCATCTTTCTGCTTGAGGACGACTAGCTCGGGTTGATCGATCAACAGCGCCACTTCCTTGCCGTTCACGCCAGAGGCCTTTGTGCTTCAGGAGCTTGACGTAACACCGCGACTTCGGGGTAGCGAATGTGGACTGCGCGCAACCTACGGAACTTCGATAACCGCTCGCCTTAATCCCTGCTGAAGGGCCGATGACGATGTAGTCGGCGTCGTGGCCGGGCATGTAATAAGCCGCCGCGGTTTCGTTGGGGCGGTAGGGTTTGTAGTCCTTTTCCAACCGGAACAGGATGATTCTCACCGGCAATGTGCTGACGGCTTTGACCTTCAGTGCCTGCTCGAAGAAACTGCGGACTTATTCGAAATGGAGCAGGACGTCCTTGCAGCGCCGCTCGCCGCTGCCGCTGAGGACTTGGAAGTTATCGGACTCGCATTTGACCCACTTGGAGTCGGCGGCATGTGCGGCCGGTAAAACCAGTAATATGAGGAAAAACAGCTTCCGCGTGGGACATATTATGTCAGAAGCAGCGCTGAATTAGTGAGCGGTGGGTCCTGTAGTTGCTTCCAGGCGGCGGTCGGCTTCGGCGAGCATCTCTTCGGCGGTGTGGAGGCTGATCATGCCGGAGTTGGCGGATTTCTGGATGGCGCTTTTTTCGGCTTGGATGATGCGGGCGGCGGCCATTTGGAGCTCTTCAGCAGCGATTTGGGTGTTTTCCAGTTGCAGCGCGGCGATGTCGGCCTGGACCTGGCGGACTTGGGCGTCAAGGTCGCGGGAGAGGCGGTCGTGTACGGGCTTGGTAATGAGGTGGTCAGCGAGGAGGGTGTCGAGTTCGCGCTGTCCGGCGGTGAGGGCGACGTGGCGGACCTTGACGCGGTCGTAGTCGTTTTCGACTTCGGCCTTGATGCCGAGGAAGTTGAGGAGGGGCTTGATGGTCATGCCCTGGACGATGATGGAGAAGGCGACGACTCCGAAGGTCATGGTGAGGATGAGGTCGCGGTGCGGGACTTCGCGGGGGAGGCTGAGTGCGAGGGCCATCGAGACACTGCCGTGGATGCCGCCCCAAACGAGGACATGACGCCAGGCGACAGGCAACTGGCCGCCGGTCATCTGGCTGATGGGCGCGAGCGCGTAGACGACCAGGATGCGGCCAAGCAGGACGGTGCCGATGGCGAGGGCGATGTAGCGCCATGCGCCGGCGAGGTCGGCGACGTGGACCTCGATGCCGATCAACAGGAAGACGAGCGAGTTGATGACGAAAGCGGCGTATTCCCAGAATGACCACAAGGCGACGCGGGTGCGGGCGCTCATGCCGATTTCGGCGCCGAAGTTGCCGACCATGAGTCCGGCGGCGACGGTGGCGATGACGCCGGAGACGTGGAGATGTTCGGCGATGAGGTAAGAGGAGTAGGCAAGGATGGTGGTGAGGGTGATTTCGATGCGGGCGTCGTCGACGTGTTCGGTAACGCGTGAGGCGAGGTAGCCGAGTCCGAGCCCAAGGGCGGCGCCGCCGAGGACGACGACGAAGAAGCTGCGGATACCAGTGAGAAGGCTCAGATCGCCGCTCAGCACGCCGGCGAGCAGAATCTGGAAGATGACGACGGCGGTGCCGTCATTGAACAGGCTTTCGCCTTCAATGATGGTGGATAGGCGCTTGGAGACGCCGAGGTCCTTGAAGAGTGCGAGGACGGAGATGGGGTCTGTAGCGGAGATGAGCGCTCCGAACAGCAGGGCGGTCATCATGGGGAGTCCGACGACCCAGTGGACAGCGTAGCCGGTGATGGCGGTGGCGGCGACGACGCCAATGATGGCGAGCAGGAGGATGGGATTGAGGTTTTCGCGCAGGTGGCGGATGTTGATGTTGATGCCGGATTCAAACAGCAGCGCGGGCAGGAAGAGGATGAGTATGATTTCCGGAGTGAGGACGTGGGTGGATTTGCTTTCGCCGAGCGCTTCCATGATGGGCAGATGGAAGAGATCGATGGCGAAGCCGCCGAGGACGAGGGCGACGGTGTAGGGGATCTTAAAGCGGTTGGTGAGGACGGCGATGAGGGAGGCCGCGATCAGGAGCCAGAGAAGGAACTCGATGATGGTGGCGGGTGACATAACCTCTATATGCTGACATAGAGCCTGGGATGCTATAAGAGAAGGTCAGGCAAGAGGAGGCTATATGAAGCGATTTCCGATCAGCGTGGTGTTCGCGGGACTGCTGGCGATTGGATGGATGGGAAGCCGCGCGGCGCAGACCGGCGGCAACGGCGTCAGCGGTCAGGGCAAGTACCGGTTCCGCGTGCTGTACACGTCGGAGCATCTGCCGGAGGAGGCGCGGGCGGTGCTGAAGGGCGCTCATGGCGGGTTTGATGTGGACTTGCGTACTGGCAAGGGCGAGACCTATTTCGCGCTGAAGGGCGCGGGCATTATTCAGGTGTCGAGCGATCTCAAAAAGACGCGGATGCTTGAAACCGCCGCCGAGATGAAGAACACAAACATGCATAACACGACCATTTGGACAGCGGAGGACGGCGGGCGGTACCTGACGTTTCCGGGGAACGAATCGAATCGCGTGTTCACGACGACAGTGGACGGAAAGCTGGTGCATACGCTGACGCCGCCGGCGGCAGAGACGGAACTGGGGCACCCCGCGCCGAAGGACTATTTCCGCGCGGGCGGGAACTTTGTGCCGACCGATGTGGAGTACCTGGACGGGTTGCTGTACGTGGCGACGGGTTATTCGAAGCTGGACTACGTGCTGACGGCGCGGGTTCGGGGGACGAAGCCGTTTCAGGCGGCGTGGTTTGACTTGTCGTTCGGCGGGAAAGGGAAAGAGGCGGGGCAGTTCGGGACGGGTCATGGGATCACGGTGCCGCCGGGGACGAAGCGGATCGACGTGGCGGACCGGCCGAATTCCGAGATCGACCGGTTCACGCGGCACGGGCAGTACATTTCGACGCTGAAGCTGCCGGAGGGCTCGTTCCCCTGCGACATTTACTATCTGGGGAATTTGGGCGTGGTGGGAGCGCTGCACGGTCCGGATCGGACGAAGGGCGCTCCGATCTACATTCTGGAGAATGACCAGTTGGTGTCGACGATCATGGCGAAGGAGGAGCTGGGGCTGGCGAACTTCCAGCACGTGCATAACGCGATTCTCCGCGAGATCGGCGGGAAGCTGTACGTGATCGCGCAGGCGTGGAATCCTGGGGATTTCGCGGTGCTGGAGCAGGTGAACTAGTCGAGACGGCGCAATTCGGGAAATGCCCGGCGAATTGAGAAGGGTATTGCGTGCGAACGAACTGTTCACCTGAGCCTTGGCCAGCCTGAGCGGAAACAAATCGCGTTTTCCTGTGATTGATACCCTTCCTGGCCAGGTAATGCCGTACAAGATTCTGTTGCATCCTGTCTTCCACCAGGGCCACAACCTCAGAGTATCGTTCAGCCAAGCTCCCACCCACGTGCCACGTATTCGGCTGCCGGGATAGGCATATCGGGGCTTTGCTGGTAAGGCTTCGCGCGAATCAGGCCCTTCGCATCCCTAGACAAGACCAAACTGCCGTCCGCCATCTGGTTGATCAGCTCCGGGTGATGAGATGCGATGATTAGCTGAGATCCCACTTCTTCGGCTTGGTCCATCAACTCAATGAGCCAGGGCTGAATCTCGGCGAGGGCGATGAAGTTGTCGGGCTCGTCGATACAGAGGGTTGATCCCTGCTTCAGACCAAGATGGATCAGCGCGTGGAGGGCGATCAGGACGCGCTGCCCATCGGAGAGCTCTTCGAATGTAAAGACAGCTTCACGGTTCATACTTTGGAATGCAACCGTGAGCGCCTTTGTTGTTCCGGAAATGTTCTTCAGCTTGATTCTATTGAAACCTGAAAGAGCTTCCTGTAGTTTTTCGTTCAGGTTCTTTTGCGCCACAGCAGAAGCGTCCCTGAACCATGAAGCAAAGTTTTCGAGGCCCCTCGCCGGATAGGGTTCTGGACGATCGCTTATGGAGCCCATTGCCGAAGGTTTCGGCTGAACGCAGACCAAGTTTCGCAACCACGAGTCGAAGGCAGGCGGAAGCGCACTCGCCGCCAAAATGCTGCTGAGTCCGGAGCGCTCCGGGTCAGCCAGGAACTGGCGCGACTCTCCGTTGGTTTTCACGGACGCATAGGCCTCGCCGGGCCTTCCGTTGAAATTGAACCAGCTCTGCCCGTTTATATTCAGGCATTCCGTGCTGACGAGCACCTTATCATCCCAATCGTCCAAGTGCAGGCGGTAGCCAAAAGTGTCACTACCGGCCGAGATGTCGAATTCAAAACCAACTTTTCCACTCGAGAGCCACCGGTTGTGGCTGTCCCTAGGAAATACCAAACTTGCCTTGTCCCCCGACAAGATGAATCGCCGCAGCAAGTGGAGCGCATCGAGAATGGTAGATTTGCCAGTCCCATTCACGCCAATCAGGAGTTGACTGGATCCGAACCGCAATTCCAGCGAATCGAAGCAGCGGAATCCTTCTATTTTTAGCCGGAGGAGCACGCACCTCTGATTGTAGTACTAAAGAACAGTCTCGCCAGCCCGAAGCTGTAAGTGATCGCGCAGGTATGGAATCCAGGGGATTTCGCGGTGCTGGAGCAGGTGAACCAGCGGGCGAGGGTGTTACCGGTACGATTCGCGCCGGTCTGCAATTCTCACGATGACGATCGCGCAAGCGCGATCATCAACGGAATAGAGCACCCTGTAGTCACCTTGACGCAAACGGTATCTTTCCTGACCGGTGAGTTTTTCCGAGCCTTGGGGACGGAGCTCAGAAGCCAGGCGCTGGATCTTGCCTATGATCCGCTTTCTGTCCAGTGCGGGGACGGATTCGAGTTCCTTCGCGGCGGAAGGCTTGATCAGAAGCCTATAGTTTGCCACGCCGCTTCAAGTCCCGCAGAACGTCCTGGAAGTCGAGATCGGGCTCCTTGGCGCGCTTGTCGAATGCGGCGAGGTCCTGCTGATCCTCGGCGAGGCTGCGGCGGACGGCATCATTGACCAGGTCAGAGACGCTATGGTCTGTGTGCGCAGCTTTCACGCGCAGCGCCCTGTGGAGGCCGGGATCAAAGTAGACCGTGACGCGCTTTTGATCGCTCATCGTCTTCAGTGTAGCATTGGACGTTATAACGTCATAGCGTTGCGGCGAAACACCGCGGAGGGATTGGGGTTCTGGAAGGCAAAGGCGGCGTAGCGGCTGGTTGCGGGGGAGAATCCGGCGGGGAGCGTGATGGTGGCGGCGGAAGAGGTTCTGATGGGGAACAGAGGAACGGTGGAAGCGAGCAGAGGGCGCGAGCTTGGGTTGACGGGCGCGGCGCGGAGATAGGAGAAGTAAAAGGCAGTGTCGTTATCGTTGCGGACTCGGATGCGGCGGCCGTTCATTTCGGTGGGGGAGGAGAGGACGGCTTCGAGGAGCCCGGCATTGACGAAACGTGTGGAGGCGAGTTCGACGCCTTCGATCTGCAGGCGCGTGTCGGGGCGGAAACCGCCGCCGGTGACCTGGATACGCGCACCGGCGGGCTGCAGACGGGGGCGACGCCGGCCGGGATGACCTGACCGTCGCCGGTGTCGAGTTCCAGTTCGGCTTCACCGAAAGCGACGGTGATGGCGCCGACGAGGGTTCCATTGACATGGACGGACCAGGTAGTGCCATCGGCGACTCTGGCTTCACCTTCCACTTTGAGCTTCTGGCGGGTCCCGCGGGCTCTCACTTCGGCATTGCCGCTTGCGTCGGCGACGACGCCGGTGGAGGTGAGGCGGATCTTCTTGCGGCATTCCTCATTATTGTTGTTATTGTTGTTTTGGCCGTGGGCGGAGGCGGCGGTGGCCACTGCCTCGATCGGAGGCGTTCACTAGATAGGACATGCTCCAGGGGGGCGGAACAGAAATCTTTGAAAAAGTCGCTATTTTCGAACCTTTCCGGACCCAAGCCGTATAGTGTAAGGAACGCTCATGATTGAAGTGTCGGAACTGCGGAAGGTGTTCGGAGAGCTGGCGGCGGTGGACGGGGTGACGTTCACGGCGCGGCGGGGGGAGATTTTCGGCCTGCTGGGGCCGAACGGGGCGGGCAAGACGACGACGATTCATTGCATTTCGGGGCTGTTGACGCCGTCTGGGGGAAGAGTGACGGTGAACGGGCACGATGTGGTTCGCGATGGCGCCGAGGCGCGGAAGTCGATCGGGGTGACGCCGCAGGAGGTGGCCTTATATGAGGAGCTGACGGCGGAGGAGAACCTGGCGTATTGGGGCGGGGCGCATGGGATGCGGGGGGCGGCGCTGAAGCAGCGGACGCGGGAGGTGCTGGAGCTGACGGGACTGCTGGACCGGTCCCGGGAGCCGGTGAAGCGCTTCAGCGGGGGGATGAAACGGCGGCTGAATTTCGCGTGCGGGATTGTGCATTCCCCGCCGGTGGTGATTCTGGATGAGCCGACGGTGGGAGTGGATCCGCAGAGCCGTGTGCGGCTGCTCGAACTGGTTCGGGCGCAGGCGCAGGCGGGGGCTTGCGTGCTGTACACAACGCACTATATGGAAGAGGCGGAGAATCTGTGCGACCGGCTGGCGATTGTCGATCACGGCAAAATCATCGCGCAGGGGAGCCTGGATGAGCTGCGGGCGATGCTGGGGGAGCGCGATCTGCTGCGGTTGACGGGGAGGTTCGATGGGGCGCAGGCGGCGCTGGCGGGCGTGGCGGGTTTGGAGGTGGTGCAGTCGGACGGAGAGACCATGCTGCTGGCGGCGGAGGGGGCGTCAAAGCGGTTGCCGGCGATTTTTGAGAAGCTGGGCGCGGCCGGATGCGAGATCCGGGACACGCGGCTGACGCAACCGAGCCTGGAGAGTTTGTTCGTGAAGCTGACGGGGAAGGATCTGCGGGAATGAGCGGGGCTAGGAAAGAGCTGCTGCGGATGGTGCGAGATCCGGTGGGATTGCTGGCTTGGCTGGGCATTCCGATATTCGTGGCGCTGGCGATCGGGCTGCTGTTCGGGGGCCGGGGCGGGGGCCGTCCGCAGGGCCTGTTGCTGGTGGCCGATGAGGACAAGAGTTTCTTGAGCAATGCGGTGACGGCGGCGTTCGGGCAGGGTCCGATGAAGGAGATGGTGAAGACGGAAGAGGTGGAGGCGGAGGCGGGGCGGAAGCGGATAGAGGAGGGCGGGGCGTCTGCCCTGCTCGAGATTCCGAAGGGATTCGGGGAGGCGGTGCTGAAACAGGAGAAGACCGGGCTGCGGCTGACGATGAATCCGGCGCAACGGATCATGCCGGGGATGATCCGCGAGACGCTGGAGCTGCTGGCGGAGGGAGCGTTTTATGTGCAGCAGATCGCGGGGGAGGAATTGAAGGCGATTCAGTCGTCATCGGCTGGAGGGAGCATCGCGGCTGTTCCGCAGATCGCCATGTCGATGAGCAAGTCGGCGCAGCATGCGGGCGCATACCTGAATCCTGTCCGGATTGAGGTGGAGACGAAGGTGGAGTCGACAAGCCGGACGGCGGGGATGAATATGGGAGAACTGTTTTTCCCGGGGATGCTGTATTTGGGCGTGATGTTCGCCGCGGCTGGTTTGAGCGATGACGTCTGGAAGGAGAAGCTCGGAGGTACGCTGCGGCGGGCGGCCGTAACGCCGCGGGGGCTGTGGGCGCTGCTGGCGGCGAAGGTGGCGGCGATAGCGCTGCTGCTGGGAATGATTGCGGCGGTGGGGATGGTGATGGGATGGGTGCTAGGGATTCCCGCGGATAGGATCGTGGTGTCAGTGACATGGATTGTGGTGAGCGGGACGGGGTTGTACTTGATCTTTGTGGTGTTGCAGTCGCTGGCGTCGACGCAGCGCGGAGGCGGGATTGTGGTGAACCTAGTGGTGTTTCCGCTGACCATGGTGGGCGGCAGTTTCTTTCCGTTCGAAGCGATGCCCGCATGGATGGCGGCGGTGGGCAAGGCGACACCGAATGGATGGTCGGTGGAGATGCTGAAGCGGCTGATCAGCGGCGATCCGGACTGGGGACGTGTGGGAATGGGCTTCGCGGCATGGGCGGCGGCGGGAGCGGTGATGTTCTGGGCCGCGGGGAAGCGGATCAGGAGGCAGGCGCAAGGATGATGCGGGACGCGTGGTTCATTTTGCGGCATGAAACGCGGAATATGTTCCGGAGTTGGGAGACGTTGCTGTGGACGTTCGTGATGCCGCCGCTGTTTTTCTATTTCATCGGGACGATGACGAAGGGGATGGGCGGAGCGGCGGGGGCAGGCGGCGCGGATAGGATCGTGGTGGAGGCAGGCACGGAGAGCGGATGGCTGGGGAAGGAGCTGGAGAAGAAGCTGTCGGGGCGCGGGTTCCAAGTGGCGAATGGCGGAGAGGGCGCGCGGCGGCTGAAGGTGCCGGAAGGGTTCACCGCCAGTGTGCTGGCGGGGAAGCAGTCGAAGCTCTTGTTCACGCGGCGGGGTGAAGGTCTGGGCACCGATTATGACAAGCTGCGCGTGCAACTGGCGGTGTACGGGCTGCTGGGCGATTTGATCGTGGCGACCAAAGACGGGCAGGCGGCGAGCGCGGAGGCGCTGGCGAAGCTCGAAGGGAAGCCGCGGTTGCTGACGGTGGCGGCGGAATCGGCGGGGCAACGGAAGAGGATCCCGACCGGATTTGAACAGTCGGTACCGGGAACGATGGTGATGTTTACGCTGCTTGTGATGTTCACCTCCGGGGCGATCTGGCTGACGATTGAGCGGAACGAGGGGATGCTGCGGCGTCTGGCGGCGACGCCGGTGAGCCGGAGCGGAATCGTGGCTGGCAAGTGGGGTTCGCGGCTGGTGCTGGGGCTGGTGCAGATTGGCTTTGCGATGGCGGTGGGGAGTTTGGTGTTCGGCGTGGATTGGGGGCAGAGCTTGTGGGCGGTGGTGGCGCTGATGGTTGCCTATGGGGCGCTGGCGGCGTCGCTGGGGATGCTGTTAGGCAACTTCGCCAGGACGACGGGCCAGGTGATCGGGATCGGCGTGACGTCGGCGAACGTGATGGCGGCGCTGGGCGGCTGCTGGTGGCCGATCGAGATCACTCCGCTGTGGGCGCAGAAGCTGGCGCTGGTATTTCCGACGGGCTGGGCGATGGACGGGCTGCACCGTTTGATGCTGTTCGGGGAGCCGGGTTCGGCGGTGCTGCCGCACGTGGCGGTGATGGCGATGGCGACGCTGGCAGCGGGCTGGGTTGTGGCGCGGCGGTTCCGGTTTCAGTGAAGTCCTATCCCAAACGAGGCGGCATTGGCTGCCGCCATTTCCGTTATCGTCGGCCGGCGCATCCGTGAGACTTGAAGACTAGCTGACGGAACGCCTCTAATAGCCAAGGCCCTTAAGAACGTTGATAAAGGCGCGATCGTTTGTGCTCTTGATTTTAAATCCGGGATGGAGATCCTCGAAGGAACATCCGGACTGTACACCTTTTTGTACGGAGATTTGGCTACACCAGCGCTTTGTGAGCGTTGTGCGCAACGCAAAATCAATAAGTTGCCTATTATCAACACCTAGGCAAGGCCAAACTCCCGCCGCCTCCACCAGCCTTCGCCAAGGCTCCGGCTGGCAAGCCGGAGACATGGGGAAGGCTGCCCGCCGTAGCTTTAGCGCAGGCGGGCTCTCGGCGTTAGCGAAGGGGCTCCCCCACACAATCCCGCGCTACAATCCCACCCCCAGCCACAAATCTCATGTGCACTATGTCTACCTGCTCCAAAGCCTGTCCGCTCCCGCTCAGCGCTACATCGGCCTCACGGGCGACCTCAAAGCCCGCTTAGCCAAACACAACGAAGGCGGAGTCCCGCACACCTCGAAATTCCGTCCGTGGCAACTGCGAACCTACCTCGCCTTCTCCCACAGTGAACAAGCAACGAGCTTCGAACGCTACTTAAAGTCCGGCTCCGGCAGAGCCTTCGCCAACACCCGTCTCTGGTCATGAATCACTCCACCCCGAACGCGTACGCAACCAGTGCTGTCCAAATTAGTCGATGGGGTCTGTGGCCTGCGCTGTGATCATTGAGGATAAGGCGACAGAAACGTGGGGCCCGAGTTGAGGTTGGGGGCCGGAGGAGGTAGCCTGCTGTCCAGATTCGTCCGGGAGGTCATCGAACAGCGCAGGGGCACTAACTGCGCAGGCGGAGGCTCGAGCGGGTGGTCTAGAAAACGCCACAAGCAGCGGTAGACGAAGATTTGGTGCCGCAGCAGCGCCATTAGACGTGACAGGTGCCAGGAGTACTTGCCGCGCAACTGCAGAACGGATACAGTCTGAGAGAGGGTTCCCCGGGCTGCCTCGTCATGCTGTCGATACTCGGCCGCTGGTAGGACGTTGAAAAAGCGCTGCAAACGGCTTCGTTTTTTGACAAAATGTCTGGCTAGAGGTGCCCAGACTCACTCCAACCTTCTTCCTCCTCGCGCTTGCACTCCAAGCGCAAACGCCCGGCGACTTCTTTGAAATGAAGGTCCGCCCCGTCCTCGCCTCCCAATGCTTCGCCTGCCACAACACCGCCAAAATGGGCGGCCTTGAGCTCACCTCCCGCGAAGCACTCATGCGCGGCGGCAACACCGGGCCTGCCGTCCGTCCCGGCGACCCCGACTCCAGCCTTCTCATACAAGCCGTCCGCCAAACCCACGAGCGCTTCAAAATGCCGCCCACCGGCAAACTGAAGCCCGCCGAAATCGAAGCTCTCGCCACCTGGATTCGCGACGGCGCTCACTGGCCTGAAGCTGTCCGCGCCAAGCCCGCCGAAAAATGGTGGGCCTTCCAGCCTGTCACCAAACCCTCCCCGCCCGCCGTCAAAAACATCGCCTGGGCCCGAACCCCCATTGACCGCTTTCTCCTCGCGCGCCTGGAAGCAGAAAAGCTCCAGCCCGCCCCGCCCGCCGATCGCCGCACACTCATCCGCCGCGCCACTTACGATCTAACAGGTCTCCCGCCCACTCCCGAACAAGTCGACGCCTTCCTCGCCGACCGATCCCCCGATGCCTTCGCCAAAGTCGTCGACCGCCTCCTCGCCGCTCCGCATTACGGTGAACGCTGGGGCCGCTACTGGCTCGACATCGCACGCTACTCCGACGACAAACTCAACTCCACGCAGGACGAACCCGTCGACAACGTATGGCGCTACCGCGACTGGGTCATCCAAGCCTTCAACGATGACATGCCCTATGACCAGTTCGTCAAGGCCCAGCTCGCCGGCGATCTCATGCAGCCCCGCGAGCGCTACATCGCCGGCCTCGGCTTGTTCGCTAACAACCCCAATTTCCAGGAAGACCGCGTCGATGCGCTTTCCCGCGGCTTGCTCGGCCTCACCGTCGCCTGCGCCCAATGCCACGATCATAAGTTTGATCCCATCCCCACCCGCGACTACTATTCCCTGCTCGGCGTCTTTGAAAGCACCAAGTCCGCGCAACACCCGCTCGTCTCCAAGGACATCGTCGACCGCTATCAAAGCCTCAAGAAAACCGCCGACGACCAGCAAAAGAAAGTCACCGAATTCGAAAACCGCCAAGCCTCGCAACTCGCCGAAATCCTCGCCACTCACGCCGCGCTGTACCTCAAAGCCGCCCGGACCGGCGCCCCCGATCCCTCACTCGATAACGAAACCCTCGAACGCTGGAAAAAATATCTCGCCGCCGATTCGCACGAACATCCATTCCTCAAAGGCTGGCGTGACGCCTCCTTCGACGACGGCGCCTTTCAGAAAAAACTGCTTGCGGTAATCGCTCGCAAGCACGAAATCGACCAGGAAAACTTCATCCGCACCGGCGGCAAGGACGACAACCGCACCGTCCGCGTCATTGAAGTCCTTTCGCTCGAGCGCGACGACTACTTCCTCTGGCGCGACATTGTCTCCGGCGAACGCCACCGCGGTTTCGAATCCGGCATCTACTTCTACAAAGCCGCCAAGCTCGATCGCTTCCTTGCTCCCCACTGGAAGCAACACCTCGACGCGCTCCGCGCCGAACTCGACCGCCGCAAGAAAGAGGTCCCCGAGCAGTACCCCTACCTGCTGACCATCCAGGACATCGGCAAGCCGAAAAACCTCCGCGTCTACATCCGCGGCGACCGCGAAAACCTGGGTGAAGAAGCCCCGCGTCAGTTCCTCTCTGTCCTGTCGAACGGCGAACCCAAGCCATTCACCAACGGCAGCGGCCGCCTCGAACTCGCCGAATCCATCATTGACCCCGCCAACCCACTCACCGCGCGCGTCATCGCCAACCGCGTCTGGATGTACCACTTCGGCCGCCCCATCGTCGCCACGCCTGGCAACTTCGGCCGCCTCGCCGAAACCCCAACTCATCCCGAACTGCTGGACTATCTCGCAGCACGCCTGATCGAGCACAACTGGTCGCTGAAAAAACTCCACCGCGAAATCATGCTCTCCAGCGCCTACTCCCTCAGCGCCGCCTCAAAGGAACCCAACGCCACCGCCGACCCGGAAAACAAGCTCCTCTGGCGCGCCCACCGCCGCCGTCTCGACGTCGAGCCCATGCGCGACACTCTCCTGTTCCTCTCTGGCGAACTCGACACAACCTCCGGCGGCGCTGCCCAGCGCCTCAACGAAGCCAACCACCTCCGCCGCACCGTCTACGGCTTCGTCAGCCGCCGCCGTCTCGACGGCACTCTCTCCCTGTTCGATTTCCCCAACCCCGTCTCCACCAGCGACGGCCGCATCCATACAGCCACCCCGCTCCAGCAGCTCTACTTCCTCAACAGCCAGTTCATCCAGGCCCGCGCCGAAGCTCTTTTCAAGCGCCTCGAATCTGCCGGAGACAACCGCGCCCGCATCCGCGCCGCCTATCGTCTCCTGTTCCAGCGCGCTCCCCTCGATGCCGAAACCAAACTCGGCCTCGGCTACTTGGCATCCAACCCCTGGCCGCAGTACGTCCAGGCTCTGCTCAGCTCCAACGAGCTGCTCTTTATCGACTAGCCATGCAAATCTCCCGTCGCGACCTCCTCACACGCGCCGGCGCCGGCTTCGGCGCGCTCGGCCTCCGTTCTCTGTTCGCCGGAACCGGCGGCCTCCTCGAACCCCGCGCCCCTCACTTCGCCCCGCGCGCCAAGCACGTCATCCATCTCTTCCTCAACGGCGGCCCCTCCCAGGTCGACACCTTCGACCCCAAGCCGATGCTCACCAAGTTCCACGGCACCCCCGCCCCCGGCGGCAATCTTAAAACGGAGCGCAAAACCGGCAACCTCCTCAAGTCCCCATTCCAGTTCATCCCGCGCGGCAAATCCGGCATCGAAGTCAGCGAGATCTTCCCCAAGCTCGGCGAGCACATCGACGACATCTGTGTCATCCGCTCCATGCACGTCGACCGCCCTTTCCATGAGCCCTCGCTCTTCATGTGGAACTGCGGCCACCAAATCGCCGGCCATCCGTCGATGGGCTCCTGGCTCACCTATGGACTCGGCACCGCCAACCAGAACCTGCCCGGCTTCGTTGTCCTCTGCCCCGGCTTCCCCGTCGTCGGTCCCCAGCTGTGGACCTCCGCTTACCTCCCCGGCATTCATCAAGGCGTCCACCTGCCGAACAACGAAAGTCAGCCCGAACGCCTCATCCAGCATCTGCGCAATCAGAAACTCACGCCCGCGGATCAGCGCCGCCAGGTTGAACTCATCCACCAGATCAACAAACTCCACATGGACCGCGCCGGCGCGGACCCGCAACTTGAGACCCGCATCCAGTCCATGGAGATCGCCTACCGCATGCAATCGGAAGCCATGGACGCCTTCGATCTTTCCAAGGAACCCGAACCCATCCGCGAACGCTACGGCAAGGGCGACTTCGCCCGCGGTTGCCTCATTGCCCGCCGCCTCGTCGAGCGCGGAGTCCGCATGGTCCAGGTCTACTATGGCAACAGCCAGCCCTGGGACAACCATGACGACATCATGAAGCACGCCGATCTCGCCCAAACCTCCGACGCTCCGATGGCCGCCCTCATCGCCGACCTGAAAGCCTCCGGTCTTCTCAAGGACACCATCGTCTTAATAGGCGGCGAATTCGGCCGCACGCCGTCGGTCGAGGTCAGCGCCATCGCTAAACTCCACAACGGCCGCGACCACAACAACCACGGCTTCTCGGTGCTCGTCGCCGGCGGCGGCTTCCGCGGCGGCATCGCCTACGGCGCAACCGACGATTTCGGATTCAAGGCCGTCGACAAACCCGTCCACCCCCACGACCTCCACGCCACCATCCTCCACCAGATGGGCCTCGACCACACCCGCCTTACCTATCGCCACAGCGGCCGCGACTTCCGCCTCACCGACGTCGCCGGCAATCTCGTCAAAGACATCCTCATGTAGCCAAATCCGAACCCCAGCCCACTCCCGTATACGCTGATAAAATCGGTCCTGGACAACTCATGCTGACTCGGTTGGCGGTCGCCTTCCTGCTCGCCTCCTCCACTCTCCTTCCCCAAGGCATCGTCACCACCGCAGCCGGCTCCGATGCCATCTTCACTGGCGAAGGCCGCCCCGGCCAGCAGGCGCAGTTGGTCTCCCCGCACGGGTTGGCCATCGATGCCAGCCACAGACTCCTCATCTCCGACAAAGGGCTGAACCAGATCTTGCGGCTGGAACCGCCCGGCCTGATGTCTGTCTTCGCCGGCAATGGTCTGAACCGACTTGCCGGAGATGGCGGATCGGCCAGGGCCGCATCTCTGGCCTTCCCGCTCGGCATCGCTTTTGATCCCCAAGGTGTGGTCGCCATCGCCGACAACGGCAACGGACGAATCCGCGCCGTGCACCCGGACGGCCTGATCGAAACCGGGTTTGATCAGCTGACAGGCGGCCCGACCGCGGTGGCGATCGACAGTGCCGGCGCCGCCGAAATCGCAGGCACTTTGCAGGCGGCCGAAAACCAGCCTCCCGTGATCGCCAGTCGCGGCGTCCTCAATGCAGGAAGCTTTCAGCTCAATGCTCCGCTTGCTCCCGGCAGCCTTGTCTCCATCTTCGGCCAGCGCTTGGCCGACGGACAAGCCTCCGCCGATTCTCTTCCTCTTCCACTCACCCTGCAGGGCGCTCGCGCCACCCTCGCCGGCCGCCCCGTCCCTCTCGTCTTCTCCAGCCCGAATCAGCTCAACGCCGTCCTCCCCTTCGACATCCCCATTAACTCCACTCATCAACTGGTTCTGCGCCGCGGCACGGCCCTGTCGGTTCCTGAACCCGTCAACATACTCGCCTCTCAAACCGGCGTCTTCACCAAGGACCTCTCCGGCCGTGGCGAAGGAATCATCGTTGTCGCACGCGGCGACGGCTCGAAACAACTCGCCGGCCCCGGCGCCCCCGCCAACCCTGGCGATGTTCTCGTCATCTACTGCACCGGCCTCGGCGAGGTCGATCCTCGCGCCATTGCCGGATCTTCCACCCCGATCACCCCTCTATCCCCAACTCTCGAGCCGGTCACCGTTACCCTCGCCGGCATAGACGCCCCCGTCGCATTCGCCGGACTTACTCCCGGCTTCACAGGCCTCTATCAAATCAATGCCGCCGTCCCCGCCGGCCTCCCCTCCGGCCTCGTTCCCCTGGTAATCACACAGAGCGGTCGCTCCTCTCCCCCCGTCACCGTAGCTATTCGGTAGAGTCCGCTACCCCATCCGCTCCGCCCACCGCAAAAACCTCCCCAAATCCCGCCGCCGCTCCCACACAAACCGCCAGAACTCCCCGAATCCGATCTCCCCCGCCTTCAACCCCCAATACGTCTCGATCCGCCAACGCAAATACGGACTCATCCACGGCCGCAGGCGATACCCCTTGCTCGCCTTCCAAAACCAAACCAATGCAAACATTATCAGGGTTTCAAAAGAGTCGCCCCCGACGGAGCGCTCGCGCCCGGCTTCGGCTTCTGATCCGGCGTTGCATAGTAGCCCGACCTCGTCCGCACCACCGGCCGGTTCGGACCCTTCGCCGTCACCTGAATACGCCGGTAGCTCCCGTCCAACTCCTGAATCGAAGGTGAATAGGCCAAAATATACTGGTTGCGGATCTCGTGCGCCACCTGCAACGCAAGCGACTCCACCTCGTCCAGTTCCTTCGGAAAGTAGGCCAGCCCGCCTGTCGTCGTCGCCAGCGCCCCCAGCGCACGCTGCGCACGCTTTGCCTTGCTCCGCTCTTCCTCGTTCAGCAGCCCGATCGTGTAGATCAGTATCTCGCTCTGTTGCGCCCGCGCCAGCAGCTTCTCCAAAGTGTTACTCGTGGACGAGGTGTTGTCCTCCCCGTCCGTCACCACCAGCAGCACCTTCTTGTCCTTCTTCCCCTTCTCTTTCAGATAATCCATCGACATCAGCACCGCATCGCGCATCGCCGTGCCCCCGCGTGAATCGATCCGCGTCAAGCCCTCTTCCATCTTCTTGATGTCGTTGGTAAACACCACGTCCAGATACGCTTCGTCATTGAAATTCACGATGAACACTTCATCGTCACGGTTCGACGCTTTCACCAGCCCCAGCGCCGCCGCCGCCACCTTCTGCCGCTTGTCACGCATGCTTCCGCTGTTGTCGATGATCAACCCCAGCGATACCGGCACATCCTCCCGCTTGAATAATTTCAGCTCCTGCGGCGCTTCGTTTTCGGTCACCGTGAATGCCGATCGCGGCAGGTCCGTCACCAGGTGCCCCTTATTGTTGAGCACCGTCGCGTGCAGCAGCACCAGCCGCGTATCGGAACGGAACACCGCCTCGGTTTGCTCTTGCGCCGAGACGCAGCAGACCATCAGCAGACCCGCCAGCAAGAAGGAATAGAATCTATTGAGCAGGTGCATAGTATCCCGTGCGGTAGTAAGCCCGCAGCGGCGGCAGTCCGCGCGGCTGCACGAGCTTCACCTCCACCCGGCGGTACTTTCCGTCTTTCTGCATGTTCGTCGGCGAATAGCCCAGCACATACTGGCTCCGCAGTTCAATCCCGATCTTCGCCGCGATGTCCGGCAGATCGTTCAGATTCTCCACCGCGAAGCTCCGCCCGCCCGTCTGCTCCGCCATTTCGTTCAGTAGGCTCGGGCCCGACAGCTCCTCCGCCGTCCGCCCCCTTCCCGCTATCGGTTCGAAAATTCCCATCGCGTACACCTGAACATCGGCTTCCCGTACCAGGTTCTTGATCTCGCTCTCCGTGTACCGGCTGGAATTATCCCCACCGTCGGAAAGTATCAGAATCGCTTTCCGCGCGTTCTTCGACTTCTTCATCTGGTTCATCGCCAGGTACAGCCCGTCCAGCAGCGCCGTCCGCCCCTTGGCCTGCGTGAACGCCATCCGGTTCTGAATCTCTTCCGTATTCGTCGTCCACGGCACCACCATCTCCGGCCGCTCGTTGAACTGAATCAGGAAAAACTCGTCCTCCGGATTCGCTGTCTTGAAGAACTGCGCCGCCGCCTGACGCGACTTGTGCAGCTTGCTCCCCATGCTCCCGCTGATGTCAAACACCAGCCCGATCGACAGCGGAGCTTCTTCCGAGCTGAACGTCAATATCTCCTGCTCGCTCCTGTCCTCAAACAGCCGGAAATGCTCCCGCTCCATCCCCGTCACTACCTGGTTCAGTGGTGTGGTCACCGTCACGTTGATCTGCACCAACGTCGTGTCGACGCGAATATTGGGGGTCCGCGCTTCCGGTGTGCTGCTCTCGGCAACGGGTTTCGGCCGCGGCTCAATCGCCACGCGTGGCTGGCTCTGCACCGGTGATCTCTCGTCCGGCGCCGCGATCGGCTGCCCCCAAGCCGAGCTACTCACCAGCAGCAGGCCGGGTAGCAGGATCATCGCGAAGCATGCGCAACTGCGGTTCCCTATGCTCATATCCCAGCCTCCGGTGAACACCGCCATCCAAATTATATCACGCACACTTTTTGTGGTATCATCTAACGTGCCTGACCGCGTTTTGGGTGTTATTCCCGCCCGGTACGCCTCCTCCCGATTCCCTGGTAAAGCTCTCGCTACTCTCGCCGGTAAATCCATCCTCCAGCACGTCTGGGAAAAGGCCTCCCAGGCCCGCTACCTCTCGGAAGTCATCATCGCCACCGACGACGATCGCATTCTCCAAACCGCCAGATCCTTCGGCGCTCAGGTCCGCCTCACCCGCTCCGACCATCCCTCCGGCACCGACCGTGCCGCTGAAGTCGCCTCCTCCCATGCCGCGCGCCTCGTCGTCAACGTCCAAGGCGACGAACCCCTCATCGACCCCGCTGCCATCGATGCCGCGGTCCTTAGCCTTCTCCATGACGAGGACGCGCCCATGGCCACCCTCAAAAAGTTGATCGAGGACCCCGACGAAATCACCAATCCCAACGTCGTCAAAGTCGTCACCGGTATCGACGGCAACGCCATCTACTTTTCCCGCTGCCCCATTCCCTACCTCCGCCAGGAAAAGGCTCACTACTACAAACACATCGGACTCTACGTCTACCGCCGCGACTTCCTGCTCGGCTACAGCGCCCTCCCGGTGGGCCCACTCGAAAAATCCGAATGCCTGGAGCAGCTCCGCGCGCTCGAAAACGGCTACCGCATCCGCGTTGCCGAAACAGATTATGAATCGCTCGGCGTCGACACGCCGGAAGACCTCGAACGCGTGCAGAAACTCATTTCCACGCACGCTTGGCATTCACTCAACACCGCAACGAAGGGGAACAAGTAAGGGGAAATGGCCAAGTACATCTTTGTGACCGGCGGCGTCGTTAGCTCACTCGGCAAAGGCATCGCCGCCGCCTCCATCGGCTGTCTGCTGGAAAGCCGCGGCCTCCGCGTCACCCTCCAAAAATTTGATCCCTACCTCAACGTCGACCCCGGCACCATGAGCCCCTTCCAGCACGGTGAGGTCTTCGTCACCGACGACGGCGCCGAAACCGACCTCGACCTCGGCCACTATGAGCGCTTCACTCACGCTCCCCTCTCCCAAGCCAACAACCTCACCTCCGGCCGACTCTATGAGCGCATCATCACCCGCGAGCGCCGCGGCGATTACCTCGGCAAGACCGTCCAGGTCATCCCCCACGTCACCAACGAAATCAAATCGGCCGTCCACAAGGTCTCCGATGGCGTCGATGTGGTGATCGTCGAGATCGGCGGCACCGTCGGCGACATCGAATCCCTCCCCTTCCTCGAAGCCATCCGCCAGCTCCGCCACGAACAGGGGCGCGAAAACACCATCTTCGTTCACGTCACCCTCGTCCCTTGGATCGCCGCCGCGCAGGAACTCAAAACCAAACCAACGCAGCACAGCGTCAAGGAACTCCGTGCCATCGGTATCCAGCCCGACATGCTGATGTGCCGCTCCGAAAAACCTCTCTCCGGAGACCTCAAGGAAAAAATCGCCCTCTTCTGCGACGTCAACGTCGAAGCCGTCATTACCGCCCGCGATGTCGACTCCGTCTACGAAGTCCCCATCGAATTCGCCGCCCAGGGCGTCGACGAAATCATCCTCAAACTCCTCGACCTCAAAGCCGGCGAACGCAATTTGAGCCAGTGGAGCGAAATGCTCCGCCGCCTGTACAACCCCGCCGGCGAAGTCGAAATCGGCGTCGTCGGCAAATACGTCGAATATGAGGACTCCTACAAGAGCCTCAAGGAGGCGCTCCTCCACGGCGGCCTCGCCCATGACCGCAAGGTCAAGATGACCTGGGTCGAATCGGCCGAGCTCTCCTGGCCCGGCTGCATCCGCCAGCTCGAGCGTTTCGACGGCATCCTCGTCCCCGGCGGCTTCGGCAAGCGCGGCATCGAAGGCATGCTCCACGCCATCCGCTACGCCCGCGAACACAAGACCCCCTACTTCGGTATCTGCCTCGGCATGCAGACCCTCGTGATTGAATACGCCCGCAATGTCTGCGGCCTCGAAGGCGCCGATTCCACCGAATTCGAGCCGGACCCTCAGCACCGCGTCATCTATAAACTCCGCGAGCTGAAAGGAGTAGACGAGCTAGGCGGCACGATGCGCCTTGGAGCCTACGAGTGCCACCTCTCGGAAGCCACGTTCGCCCGCAAGGCCTACGGCCGCGATGTCATCAGTGAACGCCACCGCCACCGCTTCGAGTTCAACCGCGACTACGAAAAAATCCTCACCGAACACGGCCTCCGCCTCACCGGTCAAACCCTCGACGGCATCTACGTCGAAATCTGCGAAATCGCAAACCACCCCTGGTTCCTCGGCTGCCAGTTCCACCCCGAGTTCAAATCCAAGCCCCTCGAGCCCCACCCCCTCTTCCGCGACTTCATCGGAGCCGCCGTCCAACACCGCGCCCGCCGCCTCGCCGCTAAACGCGAACCCGCACCCTCCGCCCAGTTCTCGCATGCCGATTAGGCCCGACGGCTCTTTCACTCTCATCGCCGGCCCCTGCGTCATCGAATCCGAAGAGCATGTCCACTTCCTCGCCGCCCGCATCAAATCCATCGCCGGCGATTTCATCTTCAAGGCCAGCTTTGACAAAGCCAACCGCTCCAGCGTCCAAAGCTACCGCGGCCCCGGCCTCACCGAAGGTCTCCGCATCCTCGCCGGCCTCAAAGCTGCCGGGTACCGTATCCTCACCGACATCCACGAACCCTCCCAAGCCTCCCCCGCCGCCCAAGTCGCCGACGTCCTCCAAATCCCCGCCTTCCTCTGCCGCCAAACCGACCTGCTTGTCGAAGCCGGCCGCACCCGCCGCACCGTCAATATCAAAAAGGGCCAATTCGTCTCTCCTTACGAGATCCGCCTCGCCGCCGAAAAAGTCGCCTCCACCGGCAACAACGACATCTGGCTCACCGAACGCGGCACCACCTTCGGCTACAACAACCTGGTCGTCGACATGCGCAGCCTCGTCATCATGAAGTCTCACGGCTGGCCCGTCGTCTTCGACGCAACACACAGCGTCCAGCTCCCCGGCGGCGCAGGCTCCGGCTCCGGCGGCCAGCCCCAATTCATCGAACCCCTCGCCCGCGCCGCCATCGCCATCGGCATCGACGCATTATTCCTCGAAGTACACGAGTCCCCCGAACGCGCCCTCTCCGACGGCGCCAACGCCCTCCACCTCGACAAACTCCCCGCCCTCCTCACTCATCTCCGCTCGCTGGATGCCGTCGTCAAGGGTATGTGATGCGAGTGGGGCAAGCTGCCCCCGCGGGGCTTCAGCCTCACCTTCCGCTCACCGCACCACCGACCCCGCCACCGCATTCGATACCACGCGCAGCAGCCGGCCGTTATCTTCACCAGACGGCCGTGTAGTAAGAATGACGCACAGCATCCGCCTCTCCGGGTCGGCCCATGCCACCGTACCGGTCGCTCCGCTATGGCCGAATGTGCGGTGCGAAACCAACTCGCCGAAGTAGGACCAGACCGGCGAAGTCGCCAGCCCCCATCCGAGGCCCCACGGTTTACCGATCGAGCCGTTCTGGTCCCGCGTCATTGCCTCCACCGTTGCCGGACTGAAAATCCGCGCGTTCCCGTAGGAGCCGCCATTCAGCATCATCTGCAGCAGGATCGCGAGGTCGCCCGTGGTCGAGTGCATCCCGCCCCACGGATGTCCCATGTCCCGCCAATAGGCGCTGTTGGCGCCGAACCGCTCCAGGTCCTCCGGCCTAGACCCTGGCGAAGTCTGGCACCACGCCGTGTCCTGAATCTTGAACGCCCCCATCCCGAGCGCGCTCGAGCGCATCCCCAGAGGATCAAAAATCTCCTGCTTCAGGAAGTCGCGCAGACGCTGCCGCGAAACACGCTCCACGATCTCTGCCGCCAGTAGGATGCCCATGCTTTGGTACCGGAAATCCGTCCGTGGCGCGAACATGAGCGGCGTCGTCATGGAGCGGCGCACAAACTCAGCGAGCGGTGCGTGAGCCCGGCGCAGCTCCGTGTTCTCCGGCAGCATGTCGGGCAGGCCCGAAGTGTGCGACAGTAGATCGCGCACTCGCGTGTTCCTGCGGTCCTCCCCCTTGAATTCGGGAAGATAGCGCGAGACAGGATCATCGAGCGACACCAGGCCCCGCTCCACCAACCACATCAGCGCGCATGCCGTGACGGGCTTGGTGATCGAGGCCAGCAGGAAGATCGTCTCAGGCGCTGCCGGACGGGCCTCGGAGCCGGGCGCGATCCGGCCGAAGCCCTTGTGAAGCACAATTCGCCCGTCCCGCGCCACGAGAATCGAGGCGGCCAGCACGCGGCCCGATGAAGTCTCATTCTCCAGTAGCTGTACAGCATTCGAAAGCCGCTGCTCGGAGATCCCCACCGACCCCGCCTCGGAGGGGCGTAGTTGCGCCTTCACCATAGGCGCGGCGCACAGTAAGCAGGCGAGCGACCGTCCGATCAGTGCTCTTCCCATAACTTCATTTCACGCTTCCAATCGCGCGCGGCCGCGCCGCGCCCCGCGTTCCGTCCCAGTAAGGCTCTCCTTGCGGCTGATACTTCCCGAGCTTGTCCCAGTGTTCGCGCGTACGCCCGTTCAGATCCCACACAACCCGTCCGGAGGCTACTGTAAGTTCCCCCGTCAGCCGCTGCGTCCCATCCATGCGCGCGCCCCATGAATCCACAAACGCGAACCGTCCCTTCTCCACCCCCAGTACCGCGATGTCCGCGATCGATCCCACCGAAAGGTGCCCAAGCTGCTCCCGCCGAATGATCCGCGCCGGATTCCAAGTGGAGCGATCAATCACCTCCTCCAGCGTCATGCCCATGTTGAGAAACTTCGTCATCACGTTCAGCTGATCCTTCATGCCCGCATTCAGGCTGCCTGAATGCACATCGGTCGAGATCGAATCCGGCGGGAACCCCTGCTTCACCGCCGGTACTGCCTGCCGGAATTCGAACGCCGCTCCCCCATGGCCCACGTCGAATAGAACACCCCGTTTTCTCGCCTCCAACAGGTAAGGCAACAGGCGTCCTTTCTCATCCAGCATCGGCACCGGCGCATAATAGGCGTGCGTATAAATGTCGCCGGGGCGCAGTTTGCTCAGAACCAACTCCTGAAACGGCCGCTCGGGCCGGAAATCTCCAAAATCGATCATCACCGGAATATTGGCGAGCGTACCGGCCTTCACGCCGCGCTCCACCGGCGTCCAGTCCGGCCCGCGGTAGTGCGCCACCTTGATTCCAACGATCGTGTCGCGGTTGGCGATGGCGAGATTAGCAGCGGCCTCCGCATCCATATCGGCAACGTTCTGCTCCTGCGCGTCCCCCGGCATCCCTGAGCCGCCGATGTTCAGGAAGACCAGCACCCGCGTCCGGGCGCGATCAATCACCGTCCTTTTGAACTGGGCGAAGTTGTGGCGGCCGGAAGATCCGGCATCCACCACGGTTGTCACTCCAACACGAAGCGCGAAGTTGTCCGGGTAGATGCTCGAGTGGCCCCCAGCAAGCCCGCTCCCTTCCGTCCCCGCGAATACATGGGCGTGCAGATCGATCAGCCCGGGCGTGACATACAGCCCGCTCACATCTACTACCTTGCGGCCCTGTTCTATGGGAATATCGCGCGAAACCGCCGCGATCCCGCCATCCCGGATACCTACGTCGCGCACGCCGCTGATCTTGTTCTTCGGGTCGATCACATGTCCGCCCTTTAACAGCAGGTCAAACGAGGGCTGCGCGAAGACTGCGCCCGCAAACAGCAAAAGAACTGGAATCGTCATGACTGGCAACCATCTTATCCAATGCTCCGCCGCCGAGCCCGCCGCATTACACTGTTCCCATGCCACTCTCCCGCCGCACGTTCCTTTCCGCTGCTTCCGCCTCCCTCGCCTCCGCCCAATCCCGTCTCCTCATCGACACGCACATGGAAGTCTGGACGCTCGATCCCAAATTCCCCTTCCAGCACCCCGAGCGTCCCAACCTCAAAGTCCCCATGGCCGCTCCCATCCTGAATCAGGCCTGTCCAAATTAGGGTCTGAAATCCGCGTGGGAATCTGCGAGCGAATGCGAGCACTATACGCCGGAAGAGAAAGTCGCCATTCTGAGGCGGCATTTGCTGGACAAGGAGCCCATCTCGAAGCTCTGCGATGAACTGGGACTCCAGCCCACGGTCTTCTACCGCTGGCAGAAAGAGTTCTTCGAGAACGGCACGTCTGCCTTCGAGCAGAAGAGGTCGGCGACCAACCACTCAGCCGAGCAGGAGCGAATCGCGTACCTGGAGAAGAAGATCCAGACGAAGGACGAGGTCCTGGCCGAGTTGATGGCGGAGCACGTCGCGCTAAAAAAAGAGATTGGGGAACTCTGATTGGGGTCTGGGTTCCGCACGACACGCGGGATCAGATCGTGGATTTCGTCCGGCGCTGGTCCGACAAGACCGAGATCGGCGCCGGGCAGTTCATCGGGTGGCTCGAAATCACCGCCAGCAAGTACTACGACTGGCGGGAACGCTACGGCAAGGTGAACGAGCACAACGGTTGGGTTCCCCGGGATTTCTGGCTGGAGGATTGGGAGAAGCAGGCCATCATCGGCTTCCACTTGAAGAACCCGCTGGAAGGCTATCGGCGGCTGACGTTCATGATGCTCGATGCGGACATTGTTGCGGTGAGCCCGACCAGCGTTTGGCGGGTGCTGGGGCAAGCGGGACTATTGTCAAGATGGAACGGCAAGCCGTCGAAGAAGGGCACCGGCTTTGAGCAACCGCTGACGGCGCATCAGCACTGGCACATCGATATTTCCTATATCAACATCAGCGGGACGTTCTACTACCTGTGCAGCATTCTCGATGGCTGTAGCCGATACATCGTCAACTCTGGATCTGCGGGAATCGATGACGGAGGCCGACATCGAGATCATCCTGGAGCGGGCCAAGGAACTGCACCCGGAAGCACGGCCCCGGATCATCTCCGACAACGGGCCGCAGTTCATCGCCAAAGACTTCAAGGAGTTCATTCGGATCTCGGGCATGACGCACGTCAGAACCTCGCCGTACTATCCGCAATCGAACGGGAAAATCCAACGTTGGCACAAATCGCTCAAAGGCGAGTGCATCCGGCCGGGAACGCCACTGTCGCTGGACGATGCCCGGCTTCTGGTGCAGGGTTACGTTGAGCACTACAACAACGTCCGCCTGAACAGCGCGGTTGGCT
>Ga0194120_10000302_pt1 | contig 91332 bp, 78 predicted proteins | sample TA2MahCa65mmetaG_FD_148642 | JGI IMG/M metagenome (GOLD analysis project Ga0194120, IMG submission 148642) | Freshwater microbial communities from Lake Tanganyika, Tanzania - TA2015019 Mahale Deep Cast 65m | ecosystem: Environmental > Aquatic > Freshwater > Lake | place: Tanzania: Lake... | reverse complement strand
AATGCCCGGAGTTGTCGGGTCGACAAATGAGTCCTGGGCAACAAGGAAGAGGCCATGCTTCAGCATAAAAAGACTTCCAAAACTAGACAAGCTCCATCTGGAAATAGGGATGTTCCGTTCCCTTGCCTGTGGAAATTGACTTGCTCGGGGGTTTCTTTGAAGGGACGGTGGGTGTTCAAGCCTTGTTATAAGATCGAAATTCTCCAAGAGTTTGCCGATAATTGCACAACAACGACGCACCCGAAGAAAGAACCACCCCCCGTGCATTCCCACACCATAGGCCAGCAGACAGTCGTGTGATTCCTCAGGGGCAAGTCGTTCACCTCAGGTCGCAAGGTTATGTGGATTCCCGTGGCCTATGGCCTAGGGAATCGCAGCACAGTTAATTCAAGCCCTTCATTGGCGAAGGGCTGTCTGTTGGTCAGGCCCACGCAGGCAGCATGTATTCTCCGCTCCTATTGAGCGGAGAATGGAGGTTGCCGGTTTTTTTCCTTACTGTAAGTGAGAGGGCGAAGCTGTGCCTGAGACAGAGGATCGCCCGCAGTGGTATGCACTCCGGACGCGATCACGGCATGAGAAACAAGTTCGGGATTGGCTTGCCAAACAGGAAATCGAGCGGCTCCTTCCATCGCTGGTACGGATTAGCCAATGGAAGGATCGTAAGAAGGCTATTGAGGTGCCCCTCTTCCCTGGCTATTGCTTTGCCCAGTTTCGCTGGCAGAAGAGGCTGGCCGTGCTCAAGATCCCCGGCGTTGTGCAGATCGTGGGCGGTGGAAGCTCTCCTGAGCCAGTCCCGGACGAGGAAATCGAGGCGCTCAAAAAACTCATGATCAGCACCCTGTCCTATGACGCGCACCCGTACTTGCGCGAAGGCATGGCGGTCGAGGTTATTCGCGGCCCTCTGGAGGGTGTCAGGGGAATCCTTCTTCGAAAAGAGAAGCGGTATCGGCTCGTGATTGCAGTGCATCTCATCAAGCAAGCGGCGGCGGTGGCGATTGATGCCGCCGACGTCATGCCGATATAGCGTAGATGACATCGTTCGAAACTTTAAAGCAGCAACTCCCCCCGGCCCCCCGCCGGTGGTTGATTACTGGCGTGGCCGGCTTCATCGGCTCCAATCTTCTGGAATTTCTCTTGGAGAGCGGGCAACTAGTCGTTGGGCTGGATAATTTTTCGACCGGGCATCGGCGTAACCTGGAAGATGTTCAGCGTTGCGTGGGTGCCGACCGCTGGGCCAGGTTCACATTTATCGAAGGGGATATTGCCAATCCAGCCGATTGCGCCAAAGCTTGTGTCGACGTAGAGTATGTATTGCATGAAGCGGCACTCGGGTCAGTTCCCCGCTCGATTGCTGATCCGCAGAGTACCAACCGGTCGAACGTCGATGGCTTCCTCAATATGCTTGTGGCAGCGCGGGACGCCAAGGTCAAGCGATTCGTCTATGCCTCCTCAAGCTCCGTCTACGGAGACCACCCTGGGCTACCGAAAGTCGAAGATGTGATCGGACGGCCTCTCTCGCCCTACGCAGTTACGAAATACCTCAATGAACTCTACGCTGAGGTATTTGCTAGGACGTATGCAATCGCATGCATAGGCCTGCGCTACTTCAACGTCTTTGGGCCCCGCCAAAACCAGGATGGTCCCTATGCCGCTGTCATCCCGGCTTGGGTCACGAATCTTGTCAAGGATAGACCCTGCGTCATCAACGGTGATGGCGAGACCAGTCGGGATTTCTGCTACATCGATAATGTTCTACAGGCGAACATTTTGGCGGCCACAACCGAGAACGCCAACGCGTTAAATCGGGTCTACAATATTGCGATAGGGAAGCGTACGAGATTGATCGACCTGTTCTTAATGATCCGCGACAGGGTTGCTACTATTCGGCCGGCTGTCAAAGACGTTGGGCCGCAGTTTGGGCCGTTTCGACCGGGAGACGTCCGCCATTCCCTGGCGAATATCGATCTAGCCAAACGCGAACTCCGATATGAGCCGACGAGCTCTGTGACGCAGGGCCTGGCCGAGGCCGTTCCTTGGTATGTGACGGACTTCGGCGGCTGACCTCCCACATTGTCTGCAGGGCGCACGCAGCCGAAGATCCTGAGGGCCCCATGGCAATTCATCCGACTGCGCGTATCCACGAAAAGGCCTTGGTAGACGATTGCGAGATCGGACCGGACACGAGAGTTTGGGCCTTTGCGCATGTCTTGCCTAGGGCCAAGGTGGGAGCGCGCTGCAATCTTGGAGAGAGTGTTTTTGTCGAGAGCGGGGCGGTGATCGGGGACGAGTGCATAATTAAGAACGGCGTGGCGATCTGGGAAGGTGTGGAGCTAGGGCACAAAGTCTTTATTGGCCCGAACGCGGTCTTCACCAACATCGGACGGCCCCGCGCGGCCCGCAAAGATCTCTATCGTGCAAGATTCTCCAAGACCTATGTGGCCGAAGGCGTCACGATCGGTGCGAATGCTACGATTGTGTGCGGGATCTCTGTCGGGCGGTACGCGTTCATCGGGGCGGGGACGGTCGTTCTGCGTGATGTGCCGGCGTATGGGTTGATCGTGGGGAATCCGGGGAGGCTCAAGGGATGGGTCTGTCGTTGCGCCGTGCGACTGAACGACAACCTCGAATGTCTGGAGTGCGGGCAACGGTATCAGAAAGAACGGGATGGACTGGTCGAGCTCTGATGGCGTGGCTGGGCGAATGGACGCAGGGAGCTGGTCGGCGCGGTGGCCGCTCCTATTGCTAGGTGCCTGGCTTGGATGCTTGGCCGTGTACCGGCTTTGGGTGGGACAGACCGGCCAGCTCTATTGGCCTGATGAATACCGGTATCTCCACGCCCTCCACGTGCTCGACGAACTCCGCAAGGGGGACCTGAGGGAGGCGCTGCACTGGATCTTTGGCGTCGAGGCGGGAGTGGCCAGTCGGCCATCGTATATCCTCCTGTCGTTGTTGCCGGCAGTTGGCCAGGGGGTGGCCAATATCGTGTTTGATCTGCCGCCAACCCATCCATCATTTTACACGATTCCAGTAATCTTTAACGTCATGGTGAGCGTAGCATTGGCGATGACGATCTATGCCTTGTTGGACCTGGTGGTGGAAGATCATTGGCTGGCGGCAGGGGGGGCGGCCCTCCACGGGATGCTCGCAAACACTAACTTGTATGTGCGGCACTTGTTTCCCTATGACCTGTCGCTGCTGCTGTTCCTGCTTTCGCTCGTGGTCCTGCTCGGCCGCTCGGAGGGCAGACATCTGACGTCAGGCTGTTGCCTTATAGCCGGAATACTGACCGGGGCTGCCGCCACGACCTACCCTGGGTATAACCTGTTTGTCCTGATCCCCATGGGAGTTCTTGCGGCGGCACGTCCTTTCGCATGGCGGCCGATGGCGACATTTATCGTCACGGCGTTCGGGGTGGTGGCTTTCTGGGAAGCCATCGCTCGGGTGGGTGGCTACTCGTTTATCGGCGCCTCGAAGCGGTTTTCTACTACGTTCACTCCGGAGACGCTGACAGGTGTCCAGGGTGCATATGACGAAGGTTTTCGGTTCCTGCCGCTCTACTTGATCGAGGTGGAAGGCTTGGCGGGGATTCTCCTCGCACTGCTTCTGGTTGTGTTTCTGGTATTGGCCATTTGGGGGCGGTTTGAGCGACTGGTCATCGCCATAGTCGGGACCGCACTGGTTGCCTACCTGGTCTATGCGATTGCGGTGCAAGTGTTGCACTGGGTCGTATTCTATGGCCGACTGGTTCACATGTACCTACCGTTCGTTGTGCTGGCCGCAACATTGGTGATGCGTGAATTGAAGAATCCAAGCTTACGCTACGGAGCGACAGCGATACTTCTCGTAGCGGTGTTCGCGTCCTTTGCGCCTACCGCCGTCAGCGCCATGGCCATTCGCTTTCCAAAAGATGTGGAACGGATCCTGGCCGGGGGGGCGGGGCAGAGCTGGAAGATTTGCAAGGCTGGCCAGCCCGCAGGCGGGCGGGAAGCACCATTGAACGGTTGTGATGTCGTGCTCGTCAACGCACAGCACCTCTACCCACTGCCAGAACAATGGAAGTCGAGCGCGCCTGCCGGCTTTTCGTTGGCCGGCCAGTTCGCGCACCCGATGCAGTTTCGTCCTTACTGGTTTGAGGGGTACACGCCCCAGGAGCGCGCCAGGCTTCAGGCAGATCCTCCGATGATCAATGTGTTTAGCCGATCGGGGCGTCTGTTCAGTTGGGCAGTGGATGCCGTGAGCAAGTTGGGCCTGCGGTGGGCAGCGGCTACATGAGGAGCGGGGGTGATGGGAACGCGTAGTATCACGATAGGCATTCTGGGTGCGGGCTATTGGGGCCCCAATTTGATTCGCAGCTTTGCCGAGACGCCGGGGTGTGAAGTCCGCTATGTGTGCGATCTGCGCCAGGATCTCCTCGCGAAAATCGCCAAGCGCTTTCAGCAAGTGAATGTGACCACCCGGTTTGACGACCTTTTGAACGATCCGGAGGTGGACGGCATTGTCATCGCGACGCCCGCTGCCACGCATGCGGATCTGGCAGCCCGCGCCCTGAATGCCGGTAAGCATGTCCTGGTGGAGAAGCCGCTGGCACACGAAGTAGAAGCCGGCGAAAAACTGGTGCGTCTTGCTGAAGCCCAGAAGCGGATCCTCATGGTCGGACACACGTTCGAATTCAACCCGGCGGTGCGCAAGCTCAAAGACATCATCCGCGATCCGGCGTTCGGAGACGTCGTCTATCTCTACTCGCGTCGAGTGAACCTGGGCGTCCTCCGGCAGGATGTGAATTCATTGTGGAATCTGGCGCCGCACGACGTCTCAATCATCCTCTTTCTCTTTGAAGAATATCCTCGGTCAGTGATCGCCCATGGTCTTGCGCACATTCGGAAGGGCGTCGAAGATGTGGCGTTCATGTATCTTGAATTTCCGTCTGGCAAGATCGCCCACGTGCATGTGAGTTGGCTCGATCCATCGAAGGTCCGCACGATGACGGTCATCGGATCTCGTCGGATGGTCGTCTATGACGATGTTGATCCTGAGACACGCCTCAAGATTTACGATCGCGGGTTCGAGATCGAATCGACGATGTCGGGCATCGACCACTCGGATCCGTCGTCCTACACTTATCGCGTCCGCTCGGGCGATATCATAGCGCCGCACATTGAATGGAAGGAGCCGCTGGCGCTTGAATGCCGGCACTTTGTAGAAACGGTCCGCGAAGGAGGCGTGCCGCTGACGGACGGCCACAACGGGCTACGGGTTGTGCGCGTGCTGGCTGCGGCGACCGCTTCCATGCACCAGAATGGGCGTCGGATCGAGGTTCCGGCGCCGGTCAAGAGTTAACAACCGAGGACAAAGAGTCATGGGCAATGATGCACACGCATCCAAGAAAGGGAGTCCAAGCGGGGCCATGCGGGTCCCGTTTCTTGACCTGGGCGCCCAGTATCATTCGATTCGCGAGGAAATCGATTCGGCCATCGCGGAGGTCATCCGGACCAGCCGTTTTATCATCGGCTCGGACGAAACGAAGTTCGAACGGGCCTTTGCCGACAGCCATCGAGCGCCGTATGCTGTGGGCTGCTCCTGCGGTACCAGTGCCATCTATATCGCCCTGCAGGCGTTGCGCGTGCCGAAAGGCGCGGAAGTCCTCGTTCCGAGTATGACCTACATTGCGACGGCTGAAGCGGTTTCGGTGGCGGGTGCGACACCCGTGTTCGTGGACTCGGAACCGGATACAGGCTTAATAGATTTCGACGCGATGAAGCGGGCGGTCACCCCGCGCACGTGGGGTGTGATCCCGGTCCATCTGTACGGGCAGATGGTCGAGATGCCGAAGTTTGCCGCTTTTGCCAAGGAGCGCAGGCTTCGGCTGATTGAGGATGCGGCTCAAGCTCATGTGGCTGAATGTCATGGGCAGCGTCCCGGCGCGCTTAGCGACGCAGCGACATTCTCGTTTTTTCCGGGTAAAAACCTCGGCGCCTACGGGGATGCCGGCGCGATCGTCACGCGGGACCAGGCGATGGCCCACTGGATGAGGCAGTACAGGAATCACGGCCGGCTGGATAAGTACAGACATGAGTTCGTTGGGTTTGGGTTCCGGTTGGATGGCATTCAGGCGGCGATATTGCAGGCGAAGTTGCCGCATCTCGAGCGGTGGACCGAGCGACGTCGCACCGTTGCCGTTCGGTATCGAACAGCGTTGACGGCCGCGGGCGTCCGCTGTTTGATCGAACGGCCATACAATCGCCATGTCTATCACCTGTTCGTGATCCGACATCCGGACCGCGAACGGCTACGGAAGGTCTTGGGCGAGGCCGGCATCGAGACGGGTATCCATTACCCCATCCCGCTCCACCTTCAGCCTGCCTACGCCTCGGCCGGCCACGGGCCGGGATCCTTTCCGGAGTCGGAGGCCCTGGCCCGCGAAGGGTTGTCTCTGCCGATTGATCCGGAGATGACCGACGAACAGGTGGACTATGTGATTCAACAGGTCTGTGCCCATGTCTGAGGCGATCGACGAGTTCATTCGCGGCGAATCGGTGTTTCTGACCGGGGGACGCGGATTCATTGGAACCCACCTGACCAGACGCCTCCTGGCGCGGGGGAACCGGGTGACGATTTACGACAACGGCCATCGGGATTCGTTACGGTACAGCGGGCTTGATGGAGCAAAGGGGCTGACGGTGGTGTCGGGCGATGTGCTCGACCGACCGGCCTTGGAGCAGGCTCTCGGCTCGCCGTCCTATGTACTGCATCTCGCGGCGATTGCCGGCGTTTCATCGTACTTTAAGAAGCCGCTTCGCACGATGGAGGTCAACTTCGGCGGAACCCAAAACATGCTGTCCTGTCTCAAGGACAAGCCAGGTCTGCGCCTCTTCGTGGGATTTTCCACAAGTGAGATCTATGGGCCTGAGGCGCATGGGGTGCGTGAAGAAGACCCGACGAGTCAGGGGAACATTGCGGATCGGCGTTGGGTCTATGCCATTTCCAAGTTGGCGTCAGAAAAGCTGGGGTATGCATACTTTTGGGAATATGGGCTTCCCACCTGTTACGTACGGCCCTTTAACGTCTATGGCCCCGGGCAGGTCGGCGAGGGGGCCGTCAGCTTGTTCATCTACCGGGCGTTGCGCGGTCTTCCGCTCCGCGTGACCGGTGACGGATCGCAGGTCAGGGCCTTTTGCTACATTGAGGATTTTTGCGATGCCGTGGAAACGTGTCTCGTCCGGGCCGAGTTCGTGCAGGGCACCAGTTTCAACCTCGGAAATCCCGCTGAGCCGGTGACGATGCGGGACTTGGCCGAGAGAATCATCAAGCTGACCGGCAGTCAGTCCGCGATCCAATTTGTCCCGCATGCCGGAGAAGATGTCCGGTACCGGAGTCCCTCTATCGAGCGCGCCGCGCGCGAGTTGAAATTCAAGCCCGGCTGGTCGCTAGACGATGGCTTGAAGGCCACCATCGAGTGGTTTCACAAGGTCGATCCGGCTGCGCCCGAATGAGCATGGACGGAACGGACCAGGCAGGATATACGGGGCGGCCGCGAGGGACTACGGGGCGGCGCATCGTCATTTTGGGAGGCGGGGGGACGGCGGTGGATTTCGCCGAAGCCGCGTTTGCGGCCGGGAACGAGGTGCTCGGGTTCCTCAAGGATAGCGATGGGGAGGAGCCGCTGCCGGTGCTCGGGACCATGGCGGAATGGAGTCGCCTCCCCGGCGATGTGCTGTTCTTCTGCGGGTTCGGCTCGACAAAATCTCATAAGACCCGCCTGGACGTGCTTCTGCGTCTTGCCATTCCGGAGGGTCGCTACGCGACGATCATCCATCCCCAGGCGGCCGTTTCGCCTGGCGCGGTCATTGAGCCAGGTGTCGGTATTTTGGCCTTTGCATCGGTAGGAGCCCGGGTTCGAGTGGGCACCCACGTCGAGGTGTTGCAGTCCTGCATCGTCGGGCATGACAGCCGGTTGGAGGACGGAGCGCTGCTGGCCGCCGGCGTCAACCTGGCGAGCGACGTGCAAGTCGGACGCGGCGCCTACATCGGGGCCGGTGCCTGTCTGCGTAACGGAGTCCGGGTGGGGGCCGGGGCGCTGGTTGGCATGAACGCGACGGTGCTTGACGATGTGGGGGCGGATGCCATTGTCGCCGGCACGCCGGCTGCACCGATTGCCGGGCGAGCCCGCTCGTGAGCGTCACGACGAACGCGGCACCGCTCAAGATCGCCGAACCCTGGTTCGACGAAGTCGAAACCAAAGGCGTGGCGGATGTGCTGGCATCAGGCCAGTTGATCCAGGCACAGCGGGTTCTTGAACTGGAGCGGGCTTTCGCGGAAGAAACCGGCTTGGCTCAAGCGGTGATGGTGTCCTCTGGGACCGCGGCTCTGCATCTGGCGATGCTGGCCTGCGACATCGGGCCTGGCGACGCGGTGGCGGTGCCCGACTACACCTTCGTCGCCACGGCGAATGCGGTCGCGTGTGCCGGCGCCACGCCGGTCTTTGTGGATGTCGCTCCCGACACCTACAATATGGACCCCGCCGCCTTGCGGTCGCTGATCGAATGGATGCCGGCGCAGGGAGGGGGATTCCGGCTCAGGATGATCATGCCGGTGCATCAGTTCGGGCTGCCCGCCGAGATGGACGCCATTGCGGCGCTGGCCCTTGAGCACGGACTTGTCCTGGTCGAAGACGCGGCCTGTGCGTTGGGCTCTCGATACCGCGGCGGTAAGATCGGCGCCTGGGGACGTGCCGCCTGTTTCAGCTTTCATCCTCGAAAAGTGATTACGACTGGCGAAGGTGGCGCGGTGGTGACGAACGACGTCGCGCTGGCCGATCGGCTGCGCGCCCTGCGCGCCCATGGATTTGCCGTGCCGCCGCACCGTCCGGAGCTGGTCGAGCCGGGGTTGAATTACCGGATGACTGAGATGCAGGCGGCGCTCGGTCTCGGGCAGATGGCCAAACTCCCGGCGATCCTCGATCGGCGGCGGCGGCTGGCCAGTCTCATGACCCGCGCCCTGGCCGGACTGAGCTGGTTCGCTCCGCCGCAGGCGCCGCCTCATCTGTCGCCCAACTGGCAATCCTACGTCGGTCTCTTGGCCGAGCGCGTTGACCGGACGAAGGTCATCGCGCACATGGCTTCGCGGGGGATCGAGACGCGGCCCGGTGCCACGGCCAATCACCTGTTGAAAGCCTACCGGGACTGCCCACCGGCCATGACGCCGGCCTGTCCGGTTTCGGCAATGTTGGATGCGCGGACTCTGGCGTTGCCGCTCCATCCGCTTATGCAACCAGCCGACGTCGAGCGGGTGGCCGACGCGCTGCGTGCCTATCAGGCTGAATAACCGGAGCCGCTGACTGAAAGGCCGGATCATGCGCAAAGTTTCCAAGCTCTCGGTCATCATCCCTTGCTACAACGAAAAACAGACGATCGCCACGGTTCTGGACCGGGTGCGCAGCGTCGGCCTTCCGGTCGAAATCATCGTCGTGGACGATGGCTCGACGGATGGGACGCGCGAACTTCTGCAGGAACTCCGGCCGAAGATCGAGCAGTTGATCCTGATGGAGCGGAACGGCGGGAAGGGGGCTGCGCTCAAAGCGGGGTTCGCCGCGGCCACCGGCGACGTGCTCGTCATTCAGGACGCCGATCTGGAATACGATCCGCAGGATTACCTCGAGATGCTCAAACCGATCCAGTCGGCGGGAGCGGATCTCGTGCTTGGCTCGCGGATGAATGGGGCCAAGCCGCAGCGCGCCTACTACTTCTGGCACTACGTCGGCAATCAAATCATCACCTTTGTCGCGCGGGTGCTCTACAACACGACGCTGAGCGATATCTATACCTGCTACAAGATGTTCCGGCGGGAACAGCTTCAGGGGCTTGAGGTGAAGAGCAACGGGTTTGAGTTCGACGCCGAGCTCCTGGCCAAGCTGCTCAAACGAGACCTCGTCGTCTACGAAGTGCCGATCGCCTACTATGGGCGTTCTTATGCCGAAGGCAAGAAGATCCACTGGTACCACGCCGCCAACGTGATCTGGCAGTTACTTAAGTATCGTCTGGCCGGTTAACGGCGTTTCCATGCACGTCTCGCTGTATGCCAATGCGCTGAACCTGGCGTTCCTCCTCGGCGTCTTTTTGCGCCGCAAAGGGCACCAGGTGCGAGTCTTCACGGACCAAGCTGCGGCCGATCACGATCGGCCCGAATGGGAGTGTGTGGACGCAGGGGAATTGGCCGCGGTGCCGAGGGTGGCGGTCGATGTCGATGTGAAGCGGTGGCTTCTCGGCGGGGTTCGGGAGCGGCGGTTTCGGGCGCAACTCGCCGAAGCCGACGTGGTGCAGACCTTCGGAGAAGGCGTTATCTGGTCGGGTGGCTGCGGGGCGCCCGACACGGTGCTGTCGATCGGCGACGACCTCGATATTTTGCCGTTCCGGATGGACTCTTTGCGGATTCGGGTCTATGCACAGGTGCTGCGGCGCGCGCAGCGGCGGTGTCGGGCCGTCTGCTACACCATGCCCCCGCAGGAAGACTCTTGCCGGCTCCTCGGCCTGACGAATGCCCGCTTTCTGCCCTGCGCGATCCCGATCGACACGGCCGCATACCGGCCGTTGAGCAGTGCGGAGCGCGCCACGGTCCGCGCGAGGCTCGGCCTCCCCTCCGATGCGTTCGTCGTGTTCCAGCCGTCTCGGCAGGAATGGACCTGCCCGGAACGGCCGGGATCCAACCACAAAGGTAACGATCGCTTTCTTCGCGCCTTCGCGCGGTTTGTGAAAGGATGGGGGAAGGAGGCCTGGCTGCTCGCCGTGATGAAAGGGCGGGATGTGGAGCGGAGCCAGGCGCTTGCGCAGGCGCTCGACGTGGACGACCGCGTCCGTTGGATTCCGCAGCAGAACAAAACCGGCCTACGCGAATGTCTGGGGGCCAGCGACGTCGTGGCCGACCAATTCACCTATGGGTTTTACGGGATTTCCACGCTGGAGGCCATGGCCGTCGGCCGGCCGATCTTGGCGCATATGGACGGCACAGCCCTGGAAGCCTTTGGCGTGGAGGCGCCGCCCGTGGTGTCGGTGCGTTCCGAAGAAGAAATCTACGGGGCCCTTTGCCGCTTGGCCGAGCGGCGGGAAGGCGCCGAAGAGATCGGCGCGGCGGCTCGAGGCTGGATGATTCGCCATCATGGGTGGGAGACGGTGGTCGAACGGTACCTTGCCCTTTATAAGGAATTACTATGAAAAAGGCGTTGGTGACGGGTATTACGGGACAGGACGGTTCTTATCTGGCCGAACTCTTGCTGGCCAAAGACTACGAAGTGCATGGCATGATTCGACGCGCCAGCACGTTCAATACCGGACGGATCGATCACCTTTATCGCGATCCGCATGATCCGGCGGCCCGTCTGTTCCTGCATTACGGGGATCTGGCGAACTCGGAGCAGCTGACGAATCTCATCTACAACATCCGCCCCGACGAAATTTACCACTTGGGAGCGCAAAGCCACGTCAAAGTCAGTTTTGACGTGCCCGAGTATACGGGGGATATTACCGGCTTGGGGACGGCCAGGTTGGTTGAGGCGATCCGTCGCAGCGGAATCCCGACGCGTTTTTACCAGGCGTCGAGCAGCGAGATGTTCGGAGTGGCGCCGGCGCCTCAAAACGAACAGACCTCGTTTCAGCCGAGAAGCCCCTACGCGGCGGCCAAGGTGTACGCCTACTGGATGGCCGTGAACTATCGCGAAGGCGCCAACCTCTTTGCTTGCAACGGCATTTTGTTCAACCATGAGAGCCCACGCCGGGGTGAGACGTTTGTCACGCGCAAGATTACCCGCGCCATCGCACGCATCGTCGCCGGGCAACAACAGAAACTCTATCTCGGCAACCTGGATGCTCGGCGTGACTGGGGCTATGCGCCGGAATATGTGGAGGCCATGTGGTTGATGCTCCAGCAAGACCGGCCCGATGATTATGTCATCGGCACGGGAGAGTCCCGATCGGTCCGGGAGTTCGTCGAACGGGCGTTTGCGTATGCGGGGCTCGATTGGAAGGAGCTGGTGGAGGTCGATCCCCGCTATTTCCGCCCCACTGAGGTGGAGTCCTTGCGGGCCGATGCCGCCAAGGCCAGGCGGGTGCTTGGCTGGGAGCCCAAGGTGAGCTTTGAGGATTTGGTCGCCATCATGGTGGATGCGGACATGGCCAGCTTCGGATTGGCGCCGATCGGGAAAGGGCGGCAAATCGTGGCCGAGAAGTTTCGCGGATGGCACCAGTGGGGGGGTCCGTCGCAGTCTCCTGGCCGGGCCCGAAGCGCCGAATTCTAGGCATGCCGAGATGAATACGTTCTGGCCCTCAATGCGTGTGATGGTGACCGGCGGAGCCGGATTTCTTGGCTCCGTGGTCGTCAGCAAGTTGAGGCAGCGGGGTTGCCGGGACATTTTTGTCCCGCGCAGCAAAGACTATGATTTGCGCGACCTGGATGCGATTCGGCGGGCGATCAAGGACTCGCGCGCCAACCTGATCTTGCACCTGGCCGCGCGCGTGGGCGGGATTGGGGCCAACCGGGTGCACCAGGCGGATTTTTTCTACGATAACCTGGTCATGGGAGTCCAGTTGTTGCACGAGGCGTGGCGGGCGGGGGTCCCCAAATTCGTCGCCATCGGAACGATTTGCGCTTATCCCAAGTTCGCCTCGGTTCCGTTTCGCGAAGAAGATCTGTGGAACGGCTACCCCGAGGAAACGAATGCGCCCTATGGATTGGCCAAGAAAATGATGGCGGTCCAGAGCCAGGCCTATCGGGACCAATACGGCTATAACAGTATCTTTTTATTGCCGGTGAACCTCTACGGACCGGGCGACAATTTCGATCCGGACAGTTCGCACGTCATTCCCGCGCTCATCCGCAAATGCGTGGAGGCCAAGGAGGCCGGTGCGGACCATATCGAGGTCTGGGGAGATGGCTCGGCAACGCGCGAGTTTCTCTTTGCCGACGATGCCGCTGAGGGGATCTTGCTTGCGGCGGAGCGGTATAACGACAGCGCTCCGGTCAACCTCGGGTGCGGCGTCGAGATCAGCATCAAGGATCTTGTCGGAACGATTACGCGGCTGACGGGTTTCACGGGAGCGATCAAGTGGGACACCACCAAGCCGAACGGCCAGCCCCGCCGACGGTTGGACACCGATCGAGCCGCGGCACAATTCGGCTTCCGGGCCACCGTGGACTTCGAGGAGGGGCTGCGCCGGACGATCCGATGGTACGAGTCGCATCAGCGCCAGGTGGCAATAGGATCATGACCCAGGCGGCGGTCGAGCAGCTCGGAATGACGGCCCGGCGCTATCAACAGCAGCGCATGGCCCATTGGGATCGCGTGGCCGAAGCATTTCCTGCCGACACGCTGGGCGGTCGGTTTTATCACCGGGAGCTGGTGCACTATTACCGTCTGTTGATTCCTCCCGGCTTGCGAGTGCTGGAGCTCGGCTGCGGGCAGGGCGATCTCCTGGCGGCGCTGCAGCCGGCCGTGGGCGTGGGGATCGATTTTTCCGCCACGATGATCAAGCAAGCGGCCGAGCGGCATCCCCAGCTTCGCTTCATGCACGCCGATGCGCACGGAGTGGCTTTCAACGAGACATTCGACGCCATCGTTTTGTCGGACTTGGTCAACGACTTGTGGGATGTCCAGGTGGCCTTGGAGCATCTGGCCCGCGCGGCGGGGCCACAGACCAGGCTCGTGTTGAACATGTACAGCCGAGTCTGGCAAGCCCCCTTGAGCGTCGCCCAGCGAATGGGATGGCGCAAGCCGACGATGGCCCAGAACTGGCTGACGCAGGAAGATATCGTCAACTTGCTGAGCCTGACCGGATTCGAGGTGGTGCAGCAATCCCGCGAGACGCTGTTGCCCTTGTACCTCCCGCTGTTGTCGACGCTGGCTAATCGCGGCCTCGTCAAGCTGTGGCCCTTTTCCTGGTTCGCTTTGACCAATTTCATCGTGGCCCGTCCGGCGGCGCAACCAAGCCGAACGAAGGACGGCAAGGCTCCGGTTGTATCGGTGGTTGTCCCGGCGCGTAACGAGGCCGGCAACATTGAGGGGATATTGGCCAGGACTCCCGAGATGGGCGGGGGTACCGAGTTCGTGTTCGTAGAAGGGCATTCTAAAGATGAGACCTATGCGGCGATCGAACGAGCCATAGCGGCTCATCCCGAACGCCGGTGCACGCTATTGCGACAAACTGGCAAGGGCAAGGGCGACGCCGTCAGGCTGGGCTTTGCCCATGCCCGCGGTGAGGTCTTGATGATCCTGGACGCTGACCTCACGGTCCTGCCGGAAAACCTGCCGCGCTTTTATGAGGCCCTGGTTTCGGGTCGGGGCGAATTCATCAACGGCGTGCGGCTGGTTTATCCCATGGAAGCCCAGGCGATGCGGTTTTTCAACTTGTTGGGCAACAAGTTTTTCAGTCTGGCGTTTACCTGGCTGCTCGGGCAATCGGTGAAAGACACGCTCTGCGGGACCAAGGTGCTGTGGAAGCGCGAATATGATCTGATCGCCGCCAATCGGTCCTATTTCGGCGACTTCGACCCCTTCGGAGATTTCGATCTCCTGTTCGGAGCGGCCAGACTGAGCCTCAAGATCGTGGATCTCCCCATCCGGTATCACGAGCGCACCTATGGGGAAACGAACATCAATCGGTGGAGGCATGGTTGGCTGCTTCTCCGGATGGTCATATTTGCCGCCAGGCGCGTCAAGTTTACCTGACACAGAAAGACGGCGGTAGCGAGCGTGGCCATCGACAATGGAACAGACGTGGGCGGTTCGAACTACCCTACGATCCGGAGGGCGCAGGTCTTCCTGGGCAATCTGCTTCTGGTGGTGATCCTGTGCGCAGCTGCATTCGCGGCGCTTGAAATCGGCAGTCGAATGTTTTTTTCGAGTCGGTCCTCGTTTGAACGCAAGTTTCCGGTCCAGATCTATCGAAAGCCGTATCCGTACGTCATGTTCAAGGGAGACCCTGCCGGCACTGACTACTATCCCTTCGAGCACAAGGTTCTGAACGAATTGGGGTATCCCGGTCCCGTGCCGACGAAGGAGAAAAAGCCGGGCGAGTTTCGCATTGTTTTTCTGGGCGGATCAACGTTGGTCGAAGGGGCCCCGTCGATTTCCCAACTGGTCGAAGAGGAATTGCGCGCGACCCACGATCAGCGAGTGCGCGTCTATAACTTCGGGGTGATTTCATCGGTCTCGTCCATGGAGTTGGCCCGGCTGGTCTTCGAGGTCGTTGCGTATGAGCCGGATTTCATCGTGATGTACAATGGGGCCAACGATATGTCCCACCCATACTGGGGAGATCCGCGGCCAGGCTATCCGTTCAATTTCATTGTGTACGAGGCGAATCCGTTGCTGGAAAGCGACGTCAGCTCCTATCCCGGCCTCGCCCTGTTCGCCTATGAAAGCAATGTCCTGAGAATTCTCGGTCGGCAGTATTTCGAGGGCGCGTTTGCCGATCTGGAGGGCAAGCGACAAGCGGCCGGGTTCGGCAGCGACCAATGGCGAGATGCGATTGCGAGAACGTACGTCGATAATTTGGTGAGGGCTCAGCGTGTCGCTTCTGCGTTCCACAGCGGATTTCTCGCGTGTTTTCAGCCCATGGTGTATTACAAGAACCTCCGCACGCCTGAAGAAGAACGGCTGTTCCAGCAGCATGATCTCGCGCATCACGAGGCGCTGAGAACGTTGATTTTGTCCCAGGCGAAGCCGCTTCGAGACCGGGGCGAGCTGAAGCTGGCCGATCTCTCCGATGTCTACGATCACGTCGCCGACAGCATGTTCACCGACAATGTGCATACACATCAGGCGGCCAAACCGATCGTCGCCAAGGCGATCGCAACAGCCGTCATGCACGAGATGCCTGCGCTGGCGCATTGAACGGAACGATCAGGAGGCCTGTCTGTGAACTGGTTCAGCATGGCGCGGAGGTTTTTCGTCGGGTCGTATCGAATCGTCAAGCAAAGCGGGTTCTTATCCTTCGGGCTGGGCCAGACGCTATATTCGAAGGCCTATTTCTTCTACAAGCGATGCAGCGAGGCGCGGCAGACAGAGATCGTCCGACGCCTGGCCTGGCCGGGTACGGTCGCAGTCGACGTGGGAGCCAATATCGGGTACTTCACCACGGTCATGGCCAGGGCCGTCGGTCCGACGGGCGCCGTCCTCGCGTTCGAGCCGGAAGAAGCGAATGTCCGGCTCCTGCGGGCGGCGGTCCGCCGAACGGGATTACACAATACGGTCCTGGTTTCCGCGGCGCTCGGCGCTCGGAATGGTCGGGCGGCGCTCTGTCTGAATCTCGACAATCCCGCCGACCATCGCGTCTATCCGACCAAGGGTCAGACGCACGTTAGCGAGGTTGAGATGATAACCCTGGACCACTATCTCGACACGTGCGGGAACACGCGCCCCGTGTCACTCATCAAGGTCGACGTGCAGGGGGCGGAGCTTCACGTGCTTCGTGGCATGCACGCTACGCTTGCCCGGCACCCGCAGGCGCACTTGCTGCTCGAGTTCGATCCGGCAATGCTGCGCGAAGGGGGAACTGATCCCGAGGATGTCATCGCCTTTTTGCGCGAGCGGGGCTTTGCGCCGTTTCTCCTGGAACGGGCCAACACCCTCCAACCGAGTTCGTGGGAAGCGGTGGAGACTCGTGTGACAACGGAAGGGTACGTCGATGTGCTCCTCTCTCGGGAACCCATTCCGGAAATGACGTCAGCCTGAACTCGCGCCGTTGCCTCCGCCGTGTAAGCGTACCGACGTGCCGTTCTTGATCACAACCAGCGTTCTCTGGCGGCCGAGCGTGGCGATACTGCTCGTGGTGGCGGTAGCGGTGTCCCTGCGGCTTCCGGCGGCGCAACGCGGACTGTTCCACTGGGACGAGGCCCAGTACCTGTTTGCAGTCCAGCCGGGGGTTTTGAAGCTACGGGACGCGTTGGGAATCCAATCCTGGCCGAGGCTGTTCCCTGAGCGGGCGCCGTTCGACCGGGAACCGGTGCCCTACTGGGCCTTCAGCACCAAGCCGGGATATGACTTGTTGGTCATGCCGTATGGCGCTGTCGCGGGGTTGACGCCGGATTCCGTCGGGTTCTTGTCGTTGGGCTTCGGGATCGGGACCGTGGCGGTCTTGTATCGCTTGGTTCGGGAGCGATTCGATGAACGGGCCGCGGTGGTGGCGGCGGCCGTGCTGGCGGTGTCGAGCTATCATGCCTTTTATTCCGGGTCTCAGAGCTCCGTCGGCATGGCTTCGTTTTTCTTGTTGCTCGGCGTCTGGCTGTATGTTCGGACGTTCGATCGCCCTACACCGGGGCGATTCGCCCTCGCCGGCGCCACGCTCGCTTACGCCTACGGGTGTCATTACAACATTCTTCCATACCTCGGCCTTATCGGCGCCCTGCAGCTCGCGCGGCTGAAGTGGCGGCCGCAGGACGGCGGGATGCGGAACGTGTTGGCGCTGGGCCTTGCGTTTTTCGGTGTCATCGCGGCGTTCGAACTTTTCTATCGGATTGTCATTCCGCTGGCCTATGCGCATGTGCCCGACGTCCGGGGGGCGTATATGGCTCAGCTTCGCTATACGTTCGGCTTCTTCCGGTGGGTGATCCCGTCGGGTGTTGAACGGTTTCCCACCCTGCTGCTCGACTCAGAAGGGTGGCTGGTGCTGGGTATGGCGGCGATCGGCTGGGCGCTTGCGGTTCGCGGCACGCTCCAGGATTGGCCCCGCGTCCTCCTGTTGGCGCTACCGGCTGTGCATGTCGTGTCGGCCGTCTACGCAGGCTTCTCGGGGTCAGCCGTTTTTTCCCGGATGATCGTGACGGTCCTTCCCTTCGTTGCCTTGTGGGCCGGGGTTGGCCTCGTGAAGCTGGCGAGGGCCGCGGAACAGCGGTGGCCGGACCGCCGTGTGGCTCCTATGGCGGTGCTGGCGGGGATTGCGCTTATCGCTGCGGTCGGGCTGCCTCGGGCGTGGGCCGTTGCGCACCTTCATGCCGGATACCAAGAGGCCGCCGAGTATGTGCGAGAACACGGGGGAGGCCGTCAGGTGAGTTTAGGGCTGCCGGTCGACCAATACTATCTCGGCTCGTTTCAGGGGACATACTCCCTTCCTACGACGGTCGAAGCGCTGCGGCAATTGAGAAACGCTACCGGCGTCCACCTGTTGGTGCTCGATCATCGCGTCGATATCCTCGAGGAGTGGGGCAATCCCCTCGGTCCCAGCTTGCGGGAGTTCGAGCAAGGACACCGCCCCCTTGCGGTCATCCCCAATCCGCTCGCAACCACGTTGCTGATCGCGGCTGAGAATGCCATGAGCCGGACGTCCTTGGCCCGCACGCTGAATGATCCGAGGTCGGGAGAAATCAGAATATACGACGTCGACGCATTCCTTAACGCCGGGTGATCATGACCAAGTACAGCGAATCGGCCGATAGGCAGGCAACTGCGACGGATCGCGTCCATCGCGAGCGAGCGCACTTCGACCAGTTGGCCGACGACCTGGGAAACGTGTGGTGGGGCCACAAGACGCTGGCAGGCCAAGCGCGACTCGATCATCGGCGCGAGCTGGCGCAGAAATGGGGCAAGCTGGGGCCGGGTCAACTGGTCTTGGAGCCGGGGGCCGGGGCCGGAGAATTCACCGGGCGGCTGGCCATGAGCGGGGCCCACGTCGTGGCGGTGGAACTCTCGCCCAAACAGGCACGGATGGGGCGTGAGCGGTTGAGCGAGCTGTCCAATCTCCACTATTGCGTCGGAGACGTAACCAGGCTGCCCTATGCGGACAGCGTCTTCGACGCCGTCGCCGGATGCAGCGTCTTGCATCACTTTCACATGCCGTCGGCTATGACGGAATTCCGGCGGGTGCTCAAACCGGGCGGGCGGTTTTTCTTCAGCGAGCCCAACATGCTGAATCCCCAAATCGCGGCAGAGAAGAACATCCACGCCATCGGGAAGCGGCTCGGCAATTCGCCGGATGAAACCGCATTCTTTCGATGGCAGCTCGCGAGCCTGCTGCGGGAGTATGGCTTCATCGAAGTCCGGGTGGAGCCCTTCGACTTTCTCCATCCCGGCACGCCCGACAAGTGGATCGGCGTCGCGCACCGGCTGTCTTGCCTGCTGGAGCGGATCCCCGTGGTCCGGGAATTTGCCGGATCGTTGCGCATCTCTGCCGTCCTGAACAAACCGTCGTAGGACGGGCTACTTTCCACGTCTCGTTGCGGAGCAAGAACTCATGAAATTGTCGATGGTGCAATGGTTGCAATGTCCCGCCTGCGCGGGGTCGCTGACCTGTCAGGTCGGCACGCAGGAGGGGCAAGAAGTGCGCGAGGGAGCGCTGGTCTGCGGCGGATGTCGGGCCCGGTATCCTATTGTGCGGTCGGTGCCCAGGTTTGTCCCCGGCGACGGCTACGTCGGCAATTTCAGCTTCGAGTGGACCGTGCATCGCACCACCCAAGTGGATAGCCAAAGCGGCCGTAGCGACTCGGAAGACCGGTTTGCCCAGTCGCTCCCGTTCCCGTTGCAGTATCTCAAAGGTAAACTCGTGCTGGATGTCGGCTGCGGCACGGGGCGGTTTGCGGAAGTGGTGCTGAAACACGGCGGGACCGTGATGGGGGTGGATCTGAGCTTCGCTGTGGACTCGGCCTTTGCCAACATGGGCGGGCATCCCAACATGCACATCGCCCAGGCCGATATTTTCAAGCTCCCCCTAAAACGGGACTGCTTCGATCTCATTTACAGCCTCGGTGTGCTGCACCATACGCCCGATTGCCGGAGGGCCTTCGAACAGCTGCCGAAACACCTCAAGCCAGGCGGCACCGTGGCCATTACCGTCTATACGAATCAAAACAAGTTCTATGTCATGTCCACGAACTTCTGGCGGACCGTTACTCCAAAGTTCCCCAAACGGCTGTTGTACGTCCTCTGTCACGCCGCCATTCCCCTTTACTATTTCAACAAAATTCCCATGCTGCGGCACATCGGACTCGGCCTCTTTCCGATCAGCATGGATCCGGACTGGCGCTGGCGTGTGCTGGACACCTATGACTGTTATTCGCCCGTGTACCAATCCTACCATTCCTATCCCGAGGTGTTTGCCTGGTTCGAAGCGCAGGAGCTGACGCGTATTCGCGTGGTGGAGCCGACGGTGACGGTGATGGGTGAGCGTCCGAGGATTGAGGCCCGGCATGGCGCCGATTGATGCGCGACAGCCTCCACAAGATGCCCCAGTTGCTCCGCCATTTCCTAGCAATCAGTCTGGGGAATTATGGGGCGCTCGCGGCGTCGTTCCTCATCAGCATCGTTGTGACTCGGCGGCTGGGCGTGGAGCAGTTCGGGCGGCTATCGCTGTTTCTGATGGTCTCCCAAGTCCTGATGCTCGTGGTAGCCAATTGGACGCAGGTCGGACTGATCCGGGACGGCTCGCAAGAATTCTCGACGGACGGCTCGATTGCGCGGACTTTTTGGGCGCGGCTATCGATCGTTGCCCCGCTTCTCACCGTATCGGCGGCGGTCTTCTTCTCGGCCAGGGGGCCATTGGCTGTCTATCTGGAAATTCCGGAAGGAGCGCTGGCGCTTGTCTACGGACATTTCCTGCTGGCGTTCGTTCTCGCCAGCCTGAGCGCCGTTCTGCAAGCGCGTCAACAGATGGCCACATACGGGGCAGTCATGTTTTCCGAGAAGGCCGTGAGCTTGCTCCTTGTGACGGTTCTCCCTGCGTCCGTGCTGAACAATCCGTTGGCGGTCGTGGGATGTTACGCGACCAGCGCGTGTTTGATCTCGGCGGGGACTGTGGGGGTGCTCGGTTGGCGGACTTTCCTGCCCATCAGGATCGATTCTGCGGCGTCCCATGCGCTCCTGCGTTTCTCGCTCCCGTTTACGCTGACGTCTTGGGCCGGGCTGTTTGGGACGAGTTGGCTCGACTTCGTCGTTCTGAAATGGTCGCGGTCGGTGGCGGACGTGGGGTTGTACGCTCTGGCCAGCCAACTGGCTGGAGTCATCCAGCAGGTGACGATCACGTTTTCGACGTTGCTGCTGCCGCATTTCTCGGCGTTGGTCGGCAGCGGGGACGAAGCACGGATCAAGGTTTTTGTCGACAAGTGGCTGCCGTACTGGTTTCTGGGGACCTCTGCAACGTTTGGGCTGGCCCTCGTGGTGGCCGGCCCTGCGGTGCCCACCGTCTTCGGCCAGCACTTTGCGGAGAGCGTGCCGCCGCTGGCCATTCTTATGGTTGCGACCACAGCCCTGGCGCTCTACAACGCCTTCGATCCGTTGCTCAGTGCATATGGGGCGACGTGGGCGTTGGTCAAGATCACGCTCGGTTCCGTCGTGATCAAGCTCGCGCTCGCGCCGGTGCTCATTCCGCCGCTGGGCGTCGCCGGGGCGGCGATCAGCACCGTGGCCTCCTATTGGTTTTCTGCGTTCTGCGTGCTGGCGCTGGCGCAGTCTCGGCTGAAGGTACCGGTCGTGCAACTCGCCTGGCTGGGCTTGCCCGTTGGCGTGGCTTGCGCAGGGCTGTTACTGTTCGAGGGACGGGATTTTTATGCGGTGGCGACGGCAGGCGTCTTCGTCAGCGTGGCCTTGTTGGCCGTCCGGTTTCGCCTCTTCCAAAAAGAGGACCGCATGCTGCTGCAAGAACTGCGGGGGCGGGCCGTTGCTCGGAACGGAGCGCATCCGGCTGGCTCACGGTCGAGAGCGGTCAGGTTGGAAGACGTGGAGGGGCGGGGATAACACAAGCCGATGGAGATCGGACCGACCATCCGCCCTCCCTGCTGATGAGCGGGAGAGGAGCCCGGCGAAGAATACCTTTAAGGCCGGATCATCTCACAGCAATGGGGAGGGTCAGCCATGCGATTTAGACTTCATTCGGGCAACTTCGAAGCCATTCTGGATCACTTCCAACGGGAGGGGTTCGTCGTGCTGACCGACGTCGATCCCCGCATCGCGGCCGCGTTCCGGACGTTGATCACCGCCTTCACCGGGTGGTCTGACAAAGACATCCGGGAAAGCTTTGAGGGGCAAACGGCCTCACTTACCCGCGAAGCACGGGCCGCCTTGGCTCGGCCCGAGACGACACCGGAGCTTCGGGCATTGCTGCTGGCGGAGTTGGGTGAGCTCATGGTTCATCTGTTGGGTCCGATTATCCATATCAGCCATACCTTCCATCCGCAGATCAAGACCGGTGCGGAACGGGGCTACATCCTGGAAGGCTACTCGGGCACTGGATTGGAAGTGGAGGCGCAGTACGGTTTCCACCAGGATTTCACCGCGGGGCGTGTGCTGACCAGTCCGAGCGCGATCGTCTGCTGGGTTCCATTGAACACCTGCGAGCGCAATGCGCTTCGGTTGTATCGCAAGAGCCACACGAAAGGCATTCTCGCGAACGGCTGGCTTCCACCGGATGCGCAAGGGATGGATCGGCTGGGCGAGTGGGTCGATATCACCGCACAGGAAGGCCAATTGCTCCTCTTCAATTTTCTCGTCCTCCACGGAGGCGTTCATCCCGGGCCAAAGTTGCGCGTCAGTTGTGATGTGCGGTTCTTCCCGTTTATGGGGAACTTGGGCTCGACCCCGATGATCTTGCGCCAACAGCCGCTCGAATGGATTCGTAAACGATTGTTGTCTATTCGGGCGGAAACGCTGGGCGCCCCGCTCTGTGAAGCGAGCGCGTTTCTGGGAGAACCCGTGAACTGGCCGAACCCGTCGGCCCATTCGGTTGTGCATTGGGCGCGCTACATCGAAGGGGCTGTGGCTGGGGACCCAGGCCGTATGCGCGAGGCGATCACACGCTTCGCAAACCCGGAAGAGGGCTTCGACCAACTTTCGACGTATCTTGAACGATTCGCGCGACTGCCGTTCGAACAGGAGCCCTATCGCGCGGTGTTGCCCCATTTAGCGGCGGAGGAGCGACGCCGTTGCGAGGGAGTGCTGGCCCGCGCGGGGCTCGCCGCCTAGCGGCGCGGACTGGCCCAAGGGAGACATCGGATGGGTGAGCCGCTCGTCACGGTTCTCTTGACGTCGTACAACCAAGGGCGATGGCTTCGGGAATCCATTGAGAGTGTGATGGTCCAGACCATGCCGGAATGGGAACTGATTCTGTTGGACAACGGGTCCACGGATGACTCGCCCGCTATCATTGAAGCCTATCGCAAGCACCCCAGGGTGGTGGTGATCCGGCATGAACGTAATTCGACCCTCACCGTCATTTGTAACGAAGCGATTCGCCGTGCACGCGGCCGGTATTTTTCGCTTTTGCACTCCGACGATTATTATCTTCCCCAGAAACTCGAACACCAGCTGGCGGCGTTCGAATCGCTCCCCGTGGAGTACGGGGTGGTGTACTCGACCGGCTACCGTCTTATGCCAGACGGTGCGTTGCACCTCGTTCCGTGCGGCACGCACCGCGGCGACATTCTGAGAGCGCTATTGACGGAACCGCAGTTTTTTCTGCCCATCGCGCCGCTTGTTCGGATGGAATGCCTCCGAACCTATCCCTTCAATGAGGCTATCTTCTGGGAAGGGGAGGGGATCTACGGCAAGATCGCCATGCGGTATCCATTTCATCCCCTGCCCGAGCCGTTGGTCGTCATGAGGGATCACGAGAACAACATGGGGAAGGAGATCGCCTCCAATCTGGGCCGAAACGTCATGATGTATGAGGCCCTCTTCTCTCATCCGGATTTCCCTCAAGAGTTGAAGTCGTTGCGGGGCCAGGCGCTTGGCGGAACCTATCGCATCGGGGGCTGGGAGATGGTCCGGCGGGAACGGAACTATGCCAAAGGCGGAGCATGGCTGCGCAAGGCGGTGGAGAACCATCCCGCCCTCGCCAAAGATCTGCGCGTGCGGCTGGGGTTGATCTTGTCTCGATTGCCGCGTCCTGTGGCGGATTGCGCGAACTTGGCGCTGAATCTGGTTGTCGACGCGCCGGCGCCGCCGGTGGCGGCGCCTCCGACTCCGGTCGAAGGTATCTCTCCGAAGCGCGGCGCGCATCTGGTCCGCGGATCGCAGGTGTCCGGCGGACGGTCGTGATGGCCCAGCTGGCTCTTGAGGAGGCGCGGACCCGGGTTCTGGCGCGGCCACGAAACCTGGAGTTTCTTCTCCGGAGGAGGACCGCGTTTCTTCGGAAGCATCTGCGCAAGGATGATCGCGTGCTGGAGGTGGGGGCGGGGCTGGGGTTCGTCGAACTGTATCTGGATGGGGTCCGCCTGACTGCCACGGATGTTCACCAGGGGCCCTGGCTGCACACCGCGGCAGATGCAATGCAGTTGCCGTTTCGTGCCCAGGCGTTTGACGCCGTCGTGTGCCTGAATGTGCTCCATCACCTGTCCCATCCGCGAGAGGGCATTCGGGAAATGATTCGAGTCCTTCGCCCGGGAGGGCTGCTGCTTGTCACGGAGCCGCATGCCAGCGTGGTGATGCGGATGGCGCTCAGGTTTACGGGACATGAATATGTGGATCCCCGGGTGGACCCCTTCGGCTCCGCCTCGTGTCAGACGGCCGGCGATCCGCGTGTGAACGGAAACAACGCGGTCGGTGATCTGCTGTTCACAAACCGTGATCGGTTTCAGCGCGCCTTTCCTCAGCTCCGGGTCGAAGCGTACCGCCTGGTCGAGTGTCTCGCCTTTTTGAATTCGGGGGGCGTCGGGTTCGAGGCCCCCTGCATCCCGTTGCCGCAGATTGCGCTGGAGTGGACCGGCGCGCTGGACGATTGGCTGGTCCGGTTTCCGGCCTTGTTCCCGCTCTGTCACGAAGTCGTGCTGCGGAAGGCTGTTGCGTGAATCGCGTTCCGGCCGACCGGCGGTAGAGCGAAGAATTTCTCATGGAGCGAGAGGTCGCAGATGAACGCGCTACCGCCCACGAGCGAATCGGAATATCCTGGGCCCTTGTCGCGGTGCTGCTCGGCGCTGTGGCGCTTCGGGTTCCGATGTTTACCGGGACGTTGCCGGACCTTTACTGGCACGACGAGTTGAATTTCATCGAAGGGGCGTTGAGAATCGGGGCGGGGGAAATTCGGGGTGCGTCCTTCGGCGGGTATGCGCACGGGACGCTCACATTTTTCCTCCTGTTCGGCGCGTTTGCGTTCTGGTTCGTGCTGGGTCGGGCGGTCGGCCTCTTTGCCGGCGTGAATGATTTCGTGCTGGCGTATGCGAGCGATCCCACGCCGTTCATTCTCGTCGTGCGGGCGATCACGCTGGCGGCGAGCGTGGGAACGGTGGGGTTGACCTACGTCGTTGGCCGGTGGCTGTTCGGCGCGCGGGCGGGTCTGTTTGCCGCTCTGTTATTCGCGGGGTCCTTTCAATCCATCCACATGACGTATGGCAAGGAAGACAGCCTATTCGCCCTGTTGATGCTGGCGGCGTACCTGTCCGCCGTCTGCGCGATGGAGGCCCCCCAGAAGCCATGGCGGTTCGTAGCGGCTGGCGCGGCCGTTGCCGCTGCTTCGGCGGTCAAGTACTTTGGTCTGGCCGGGTTCGGCCTCTTGGCGGTCGCGGCCTTATTGGGGTCTTGGCCGAATTTGCGCGCGGCTGCCCGGAATGCAGGTTGGGCGGTAGCCGGTTTCGTGGTGGCGTTTGTCTGCTTTATGCCCGCGGTCTTGCTCGACACGAGCAGGCTCGTCGGATCATTTCTCAATCTGCGAGAAGGCAACGCGGGTATTCTCGTGGAAGCGCCGTCGGGCGGAGGCGCATGGTACGGCTATCTCTGGACGACTTATGCGGTGGCGGGAGGGGTGGTTCTTACCGCGCTCTTCTACGCCGGCGCGGCGGTGCTGTTGCGCGAACGCAATCGCGCAGGCGTGCTGCTGTTGGTCTATCCCGCCGGGCTGATCACGGCGCTGACCACCGTTCTTCTATTCGGCAAGGGCGTGGAAGTGCCGTACTATCAGCTGTCCACGGTGCCGTTTCTCTGTCTGGCCGCCGGGAGGCTGTTGGACCGAATGACGGCGGGCGGGACGCCGCTCCGCGTCGCCGCATATGGACTGGCCGCGCTCGCCGTCGCGGGCAACGTGTCCGACGCCATCCGCTTCCAGCGGCTGATTCACGCCGAGGATTCGCGGACGTCTGCGCGCAAATGGATCGAAACCCACGTGCCGAGCGGCGCATCGATCCTGATGGAAGGGGCCGTCTTTACGTTCGTCCTGGAAGCGCCGCAGCTGAAGGAAACTCCCGCGGCGCTTACACGGGATCTGAAGCGGAATCTGGAACAGGGTGGATCCGGGCGGATGGCTCAAGCCAAACTGCGAGCCGTCGAGGAAAGTGGACGGGCGGGGCCGCGCTATGATCTGCACAAGGTCTACAATCTGACGGCGGAGGACATCGAACGGTATCCGCACGAGTATGTCGTCGCGAGGAGCGAGGCCGGGCGGCGGGTTATCGAAGCCTCGACCCGCCCGCATCAAATGGTGTTCTCGGTCCAGCCGCCGCATCCCCGACTGTTCCAGATCGTTCCCCTGCTTTCGATCGCGGACATTCGGACGCTGCAGGCCGCTCCGCTGCTGTCGGAGGCCGAGCCGCATCTCACCATGGGCCCGTCGATCTGGGTGTTTCGGACCCCCGCGCCGGCGCCGATGATCCGGGGGTAAGCTGGCTTCTATGCCGCGTACAGGTGTCCCCATCAAAACGCTGTCGATCGTGACCCCGGTGTTCAACGAACAGGAATGCCTGCCCGAGTTTTATCGGCGGCTGACGGCGGCCCTGGCCAATTGCGGGTTGGAGGCCTATGAGATCATCCTGGTGGACGACGGGAGCTTGGATAGGACTCCGGCAATTCTGGCCGAGCTGGTCGAGAAGGATGCGCGCATCAAGGTCCTGACGCTCTCGCGGAATTTTGGGCATCATCCGGCGGTTTTCGCCGGGTTGGCCGTTGCAGTCGGCGAGGCCGTCGTCATCGTGGACGCGGACCTGCAGGACCCGCCGGAGCTGGTTCCGCGGCTGCTGGCCGAACGCAACAACGGGTACGAACTCGTGTTTGCCCGCCGGCGTGTGTCGGAAGGAGAACCTATTCTGTTGCGGTTTCTCAAGCGGCGCTTCCGCGTGCTGATGAAACGCCTTTCGAACATCGATTTTCCCGACGATGTTGGCGTGTTCAGCGTAATGGACCGACCCCTCAAAGAGTTGTTGCTTACGATGCCGGAGCGGGAGCGGTACCTCGTTGCGATGCAGATGTATCTGGGTTACCGGGTCGGATTCGTGGATTACGATCGGGCGCCGCGCCAGGGCGGGACGCCGAAACAGACGTTGCGGCGGCTGTTCCGCCTGGGAATGAACTCCATCTTTTCATACTCCAGCCTGCCCCTCCAGTTCTCCATGATTGCCTCCTGTGCCTGTCTGGTATTGGCGGCGGCCGGCATCTCGTACGTGCTCTACGCCAAATTCATTTCGAACGTGGCGATCGTCGGCTGGGCCTCCGTGATGACCGCTATCCTCGGCATGGGCGCGGTCCAACTGTTTTCGCTGTGGATCGTGTGCGAGTATGTGGATCGGATCTTCGAAAACGTGAAGGGCCGTCCCTATTACGTCGTGCGGTCCCAGCAGGGTGTCCAGGGAATGGACCGGTGCACGGAGGGGGACGTCCGTCGCGGGGCGTGATCAGACAACGATGAGCAAAATCACGAAACAAGGGGCCTCGGGTGTACCGCCGGTCGTCATTCTGTGCGGCGGCATGGGGAGCCGGTTGAGGGAAGAAACGGACATCCGCCCCAAGCCGATGGTTGAGATCGGCGGCCAGCCCATTCTCTGGCACATCATGAATATTTATGCGGCGTCGGGCGCCAAACGGTTCTTGCTTGCCCTCGGCTACAAGGCGGAGTTCATCAAGGAGTATTTCTTGAATTTCCATCCCCACACGAGCGATCTCACCGTCCACCTGGCCACGGGCAAGATTGACTACCACAGCAACAAGGCGCCGGATTGGCATGTGACGCTCGTCGACACGGGGCTTCAGACGGCGACGGGCGGACGAGTCAGGCGGCTACGCCCGTGGACGGAGCATCGTACGTTCATGCTGACCTACGGAGACGGCGTCGGCAACATCGACATCGGCGCGCTGCTGGCCTTTCACCGGGCGCACGGCAAACTGGCGACGGTCACGGCGGTCCGCCCGCCCGCCCGCTTCGGCAATCTGGTGTTCGAACGGGACCGGGTGGTGGAGTTCGAGGAAAAACCGCAGGCCGAAGCCGGATGGATCAACGGCGGCTTCTTCGTGCTCGAGGCGGGCATTTTCGACTATCTGGGCGACGATGCCATGCCCTGGGAAGGCGACCCCTTGCGGAATCTGGCCAAGGACGGCCAACTGATGGCCTTTCGCCATGAGGGATTCTGGGCGCCGATGGACACGATCCGCGAGAAGCATCGGCTGCAAGAACTCTGGGATTCCGGCAAGGCCCCCTGGAAGGTGTGGTAGCGAGCGTGACGAGACGGGTGCCACACAGTCGGACGAGCACAGGGCAGGGCACGTGAGCCGCTCGGTCGTCGTCCAAGAGGATCTGCGCGCCATCGCCGATATCATCAGATCGCGCGCGCAGCGGTTGGCCGGCAAGAATCTTCTCGTCACCGGCGGCACGGGATTCCTGGGCACCTACCTCCTGGAAACCGTGGCCTATCTGAACGAGACCGTCCTGGCCGAACCGTGCCGACTCTATGCGATCACGCGGGACCCGCGTCGGTTCGCCGAACGGGTCCCCCATGTGGCGGCCCGCCCGGAGATCACGCTGGTGGAAGGGGACGTGCGGCATCTGTCGCTCCCGCCGGTCCCCTGGCATTTTATCGTCCATGCCGCCGCGTCGTCGGACGCCCGGCAATTTCTCCAAGATCCCGTGGGTACGGCGGAAACGATCGTGCAAGGCACACGGGCCGTCTTGGACGCGGCGAGGGGAAGCTGCACGGAAGCGGTCCTCTTCGTGAGTACGGGAGCGGTCTACGGCGAGCAGCCGCCGGAGTGTCTGTGGCTGAGCGAGCAGGGCTGCGGGGGTCCCGATATTCGAGATCCTCGCTCCTGTTATGCCGAAGCCAAGCGCTATGCCGAACTGCTGTGCCGGCTCTATCGGACGCAACACGGCGTCCCATCCACCATCGCCAGGGTGTTTGCCTTGGTCGGGCCCTATCAAGATTTGAATTCGACCTCGGCGATCGTCGATTTCATTCGTCAGGCCTTGGATGGAGACACGATCCGCATCCGCGACGACGGGCGGGCGGTGCGCTCCTATTGCTACATTGCGGACGCCGTCGCGGCCCTGTGGCGCCTGCTGTTGCGCGACGGGGCGGGCGAAGTGGCCAACGTCGGCTCCGATCGGGAAGCCGTGTCCTTCGTGGACCTGGCCGAGCGGATCGGACGGTGTCTGGGCAAGTCGGTGACGGTCACGACAGCCGGCGCGCCGCCTGCCGGCGTGTTGGGTCGGCGCTATGCCCCGGACGTCAGCTACCTCGCGACGCTCGAGGGCTTCCGCCCCGCCACGTCCCTCGACGACGCGCTCGGCCGCACCATCGCTTGGTTCAAGGAACGCCACGCGGTCGGACCGGCACCGGCCTACCCGCGCTAAGGAAGGAGCCTCATGAGCACAGCACGCACGTTCTGGCGGGATCGGCCGGTCTTCGTGACCGGCGCAACCGGTCTCGTCGGCACCTGGGTCGTCAAACACCTGATAGAGAGCGGCGCCGTCGTGACCTGCTTGACGCGCGACTGGGTGCCGCAGTCCGAATTCGTGCGGTCGGGCCTAGCGACCCGGTGCAACATGGTGCAGGGGGACCTCTGCGACATGGCCTTGATGGAGCGGACGTTGGGCGAATATGAAATCCGCACGGTGCTGCACCTGGCCGCGCAGACGCAAGTGGGTGTCGCCAACCGCAATCCCGTCGGGACCTTCGAAACGAACGTCGCGGGCACCTGGCGCCTGCTTGAAGCCTGCCGGCGGACGCCGACGATCGCGCAGATCGTCGTCGCGTCGTCCGACAAGGCCTACGGCGAGCAAGAGGTCTTGCCCTACGACGAGAACGGACGCCTGGAAGGACGCAATCCCTACGACGTGAGCAAATCCTGCGCCGCCTTGCTGGCGTACTCCTACTGGCATACCTACCGGCTGCCGGTCTGCGTCACCTATTGCGGCAATTTTTACGGGCCGGGCGACGTGAATTGGAGCCGTCTGGTTCCGGGGACGGTCCGGTCTGTCTTTCGGGGCGAACGGCCTATCATTCGGTCCGACGGACTGTACACCCGAGACTATTTTTTCGTGAAAGACGGCGCGGCGGCCAATTGCCTGCTGGCGGAAAAGATGGAAGAACTTCCGCAAATCGTGGGGCAAGGCTTCAACTTCTCCAACGAGCGCCAAGACACGGTGCTGGATCTGGTGCGCGTCATGCTCCGACTGATGGGGCGGGACGATCTCCAGCCGGTGATCCAGAATCAGGCGACACATGAAATCCGCCACCAGCGGTTGTCGGCGAAAAAAGCGCGGGAACTCTTGGGGTGGCGGCCCCTCTGGGATCTCGAAGCGGCGCTCAAAGAGACCATTGCATGGTACGAAACTCTGCTCAAGAACGGCTGAGACGGCTGAAGCCACGCGGAGACCACAGATGCGCGTGACGGCCTGCCGTGTGTGCGCTGCCGCCCCGTTGGCCGACGTGTTGGATTTCGGGACGGTCGCGCTCGCCAACTCTTACTTGCCGGACGCCGCGGCCGCGGCAATGGAGCCTCGTTATCCGATGGCGCTGTGTCTGTGTCAGGCCTGCGGGCATCTCCAAATCAACGAAGAAGTCCCGCCGGCCGATCTGTTTCGCAACTATCTCTATGTGACCGGCACGTCCGATGCGGTCCACCAGCATGGCCGGCTGCTGAACGCATCCCTTAGCGCCGTGCTGCCGTCCGGGCGGCAGGCGGCTCCCTTCATCGTGGAGGCGGCCAGCAACGACGGCACGATTCTCGCGCTGTTCAAGAAAGCCGGCTGGCGCGTCTTGGGTGTGGATCCGGCCGAGAATATCGCCGACATGGCCAATGCGCGGGGCGTCGAGACTTGGCCTACGTTTTTCTCGCGTCAGACAGCGGGCGAGATCGTGGCACGACACGGACGAGCCGATGTGTTTCTGGGGCGGCACGTCCTGGCCCATGTCGCGGGCTTGCACGATTTTCTCGACGGGGTGCGCGCCGTTCTGCGAGACGACGGCGCCGCCGTGGTCGAATGTCCCCACGTGTTGCCGATGTTCACGGAGTTGCAGTACGACCAGGTCTATCACGAGCATTTGGGATTTTTTTCCGTGACGGTCCTCCGCCGCCTGTTCGCGATGCACGGGCTGGAGTTGTTCGCCGTGCGCGAGGTCGGCATGCACGGCGGCTCGCTGCTGGCCTTCGCCCAGCCTGCCGGTGCGGGGCGGCCGGAGGAAGCATCCGTGTCCCGGATCATGCAACGAGAAGCCGAGGTCGGCGTCGGTACGCTCGAAGCCTGGCGAGGTTTCGCCGATCGAGTCATCCGTCAACGGGAGGCGTTGGTCGCGGAATTGACGACGTTGCGCCGGCAGGGGAAACGAGTGGCGGCCTATGGCGCGGCGGCCAAAGGCCAAGTCATGCTCCAATGGTGCGGCATCGGCCCGGACCTGGTCGAGTTTATCGTGGACAAGAGCGAGCTGAAACAGGGCCGGTTGACGCCCGGGACGCACATTCCCATCTTGGCGCCGCAAGCCTTGCTCGACCGCCAGCCCGACGTCGTGCTGCTCTGCGCCTGGAATTTTGCAGACGAAATACTCCGCCAGCAGAAAGCCTATCTGGATCGGGGAGGGCGGTTTCTGCACCCGATCCCTCTGCCGCACTATCTGTGAGTCGGACACGTTAACGTGACGCCGGTGCGCACCCTCTTCGTCTCTTACAACGGCTTGCTGGATTCCCTGGGGCAGAGCCAAGTGCTGCCCTACCTGAAGGAGTTGCGCAAGGACGGGCATGAGGTGGCCGTGTTGTCCTTCGAGCGCGGCAACGAGTTGCAGCCGGAGCGTATTCGCGCGTTGCGTGGCGAGCTCGATCGCGCGGGGATCCGCTGGACCTGGCTGCGGTATCACAAGAAGCCCCCGGTCCTGTCCACCTGCTGGGACGTGGCGGTGGGGAACGTCGTCAGTTGGTGGCTGGCCCTGCGGCATCGCGCTGAGGTTTTACATGCGCGGTCGCAAATCTCCGCGGCCATGGCCTGGCCGGTCGCCAAACTTCTGGGCCGCCGGTTCATCTTCGACCTGCGCGGCCAGATGGCCTATGAGTATGTGGACGGGGGACTGTGGGCGCCCGATGGACTGCTCTTTCGGCTGGTGAAGCGATCGGAAGCCAAGTTGGTGAAGGACGCGGATGCGTTGGTGGTCCTCACGCGGACGCTTGCGGGCGACGTGACTCCCGATGCCGCCGTCGTGCCGACGGTCATTCCGACCTGCGTAGATTTGGATCGCTTCCCGCGTCCGGCGCCGCAGTTCCCAGCCGGCGCGCCGACCATGGTCTATTGCGGGTCGCTGGGCGCCCGCTACGCCTTGCACCTCTTGGTGCGATGCTACGTCGAGGCGCGGAAGCTGCTCCCCGATCTTGCACTGCTTGTCGTGACCCACACCGATCCCGCCGCCTTGCGCGAGGCGCTGTGCGCGGCGGGCGAAGACCTCGCGTACGTGGAGATTACCCGCGCCGAACACCGGTCGATTCCCGAGGTGCTGGCTCGCGGACGCTTCGGCGTGCTGCTGCTGCAAGGTCGCCGATCCCTGCGCGGGGCGAGTCCGACCAAGGTCGGGGAATATTTGTCCTGCGGGCTCCCCGTGTTGGCCAGTCCGGGCATCGGCGATTGCCTGGAACAGTTGGAAGGCAATCGTGTCGGCGTCGTGCTGGCCGATCATGAGCCGGCGTCGTTTCGGGCGGGATTGCACCGCCTCCTCGAGCTGCTGGCCGAAGGCCCGGCGCTCCGCGAGCGGTGTCGGCTCGTCGCCGAGAAAGAATTTTCCCTCTCCGGCGTCGGCGGGCCCTCGTACCGTAGTCTGTACCGGACCTTGGCCGAGACCCGCGCGGCGTCCTGACGCAAGGCCTATGCGCTATTCGTTACTCGATCATGTGGTCGATCCTGAGTCCCGACGTCCGATGCGGGTGATCGAATCGGTGCGGACGAACTCGGCTGCGCCGGACGGCTGGACCCGCTGCCGGCGCTGGTGCGGCCGCTTCGGCACGGTGGCCGAAGGCATCGACGCAGACACCTGCCGCCGTTGTCTCTCCGAGGATGTGCTGGAAGGGACGATCCAGGCGGAGGGCGGGCCGGCACATCCGGTCATACGCGGCGTCCCCCGCATTTTGGACGATGCCTGCCTATCGTTGGTAGCCGATTTGCCGGAAAGCTGGATCACGTCGCATGGACGGACAATCAAACCGGATGCGACGGCCTTCACGGAACAGCAGCGCCGGACGGCCCAAGCGTTCGGAGAGGAATGGCTCTATTTTTCCGAGACACTCCCGGATTACGAGCCCATCGCGCGTGCCTATTTCGATATGCTCGCGGACTCCCATTTTTCCGGCCTCACGCTCGACGCCGGCTGCGGCATGGGTCGGTGGGCCCGTTACGCCGCGGCGCGGGGCGGGACGTTGATCGCCCTCGACCTCTCGGCTTCGGTCGATGTGGCGGTCCGGTCGCTCGACGGGCTGCCGAACAGCCACGTGGTGCAGGCCGATGTCCACCGGCCGCCGTTCCTCCCCGCGACGTTCGATCTCATCTATTCGCTGGGCGTCCTGCATCATCTACCGGATCCGAAAGTCGGATTGGTCGAAGTCGCCCGGCATCTCAAGCCCGGGGGAACGTTCTTGGGCTACTTTTATTACGCCCTGGATAATCGGCCGGCCTTCTATCGTGCCTTGCTGCCTCTCGTATCGGGCGTGAGGCGGGTGATCGCTCGGCTGCCACATTGGTTTGCCCGCTGGCTCTGCTTCGTCCTCGCGGTGACCGTCTACTGGCCGTTGATTCTGCTCGGCACCCTGTTGCGGGCGATCGGCTTGCCGCAGGTCGCTAGACAGGTGCCCCTCTATGAATTTTATGGAGGGAAGTCCTTTCGCATCCTCTTCAACGACAGTGTCGATCGGTTCGCGACGGCGGTGGAGTTTCGGTACAGCCGTGCCGAGTTGGAGGCGATGCTCGCCGCCGCCGATCTCGAATCCGTCCGGTTTTCCGATACGACGCCCTACTGGAAAGTATCGGGTGTGCGAGCCGCTGCGGCGCCGTCCGAGGGTTCTGGGCGTGATCGGGCGCGTGCGGTTTCCCCCGGTGGCGCAGGTCCGATGATGACCCACGGAGCACGAGGGAGCTGTCAGCGCTCCCGGACGTAGTCATTTAGCAACCGGCGTTCCGGTCCCGCTGGCAGGGATCGGAGGGAGACCGGGGATGAGGGAAAGACGCGGAACATGAAAATCTTGGTGACCGGCGGAGCGGGGTTTGTGGGGTCGCATACGGTGGATCTCTTGTTGGAACAGGGCCACGAGGTCGTCGTCGTGGACAACTTGGATCCGCAGGTTCACGGCACCGTGAGCGGGTCCCCGCCGAATTTGGCGGCCCACGAGCGGAACGCCCGCTTACGCTTCATCCGGGGCGATGTCCGCGATGCGGCGGTGTTGACGCCGGCCATGGCCGGCGTCGAGGCCGTGCTGCATTTGGCCGCGGCGGTAGGCGTGGGGCAGTCCATGTATCAGCCCTATCATTATTGTTCGGTCAACGAAGTCGGGACCGCGCAGGTCTTGGACGTGCTGGTCAACACGAAGACGGCCGTCCGCAAACTCGTCGTCGCTTCGTCCATGAGCATTTACGGCGAAGGGACCTATGCCTGCCGGACCTGCGGGGAGGTCTATCCGCAAACGCGGCAGGCCGAAGACCTGTCGGCCGGCAAGTGGGAGATCCGCTGCACGCGCTGTGCGGCCTTCGTGACGCCGCTCCCGACCGGCGAAACGAAGCCGCTGGTCCCGACCTCCATCTATGCGATCGGCAAGAAAACGCAGGAGGAATTGGTGCTCTGCTTCGGCAAGGCCTACCAATTGCCGAGCGTCGCGCTGCGCTATTTCAACATCTACGGGCCTCGGCAGTCGTTGAACAATCCCTATACGGGCGTCGGAGCCATCTTCATGTCGCGGCTGATGAACGGGAAGCCGCCGATCATCTTCGAAGACGGCGGGCAAAGCCGGGACTTCATCCACGTGCGGGACATCGCGCGAGCCAACGTCCTGGCGCTGACGACGCCGGGCGGGGACTATCAGGCGATGAACGTCGGGTGCGGACGGTCCGTGTCGGTGTTGCAGGTCTACCAGATGCTCGCCGGCATTTTGAACGTGTCCATCGCGCCGACCATCGCGGGGAAGTTTCGGGCCGGCGATATTCGGCACTGCTACTCCGACCCGTCCCTGGCCACGCGTTTGCTGGGGTGGGAGCCGCAGGTCAAGCTGGAGGAAGGACTGCGCGATCTGGTCCGCTGGTCGGTCGAGTCGGGAGTCAAGCCGGTCGATCGTGTCGAACAATGTTACCAGGAGTTGTCGGAGAAGAAGCTGATCGTATGAACGTCTTGGTGTTGATGCCCTATCTGTACGATACGGTGCCGGGACAGCGGTTCCGGATCGAGCAATGGGTGCGTGAGCTTGAGCCGCAAGGCCATCGCTTCGACTATGCCGTGTTCGAGTCGCCCGAGCTCAAGCGCGTGATGTACGCCAAAGGCGCCTACGGCCGGAAGATCCTCGCGCTGCTGTCGTGCATCGGACGGCAGATCCGGTTTGTCAAGACTTTGCGGCCGTCGCACGATGCGGTGTTCTTGTTCCGGCAATTGCTCCCGATCGGCCCGCCGTTCTTGGAACGGGCGCTCGCCCGGCGCGGGATTCCGTTCGTGTACGACTTCGACGATTCGATTTTTCTGCCCGACGTCAGCGACGCCAATAAACATGTGGCCTGGCTGAAGTGGCCGCAGAAGACGGCGGAAATTTGCCGGTTGAGCGCGCACGTGACGGTGGGCAATCCCTACTTGGCCGCCTGGGCGCATCGCCACACGCCCCGCGTCTCCGTCGTCCCCACCACGATCGACACGAAGCAGTATCGGCCCAAAGAGTCGATGCGGATCGCGGGGCGTCCCGTGATCGGGTGGAGCGGCAGCCTGACCACGGCCAAGCACCTGAAGACCTTGGCCGGTCCGTTGCAGGCGCTCGCCAAGACCATGGACTTCCGGTTGCAGGTCGTCGGCGCGCCCGACACGACGATCGAGGGCGTCGACGTGACTGCTCGACCATGGAGCGCCAAGACGGAAACGGACGACATCAAGACCTTCGACGTCGGGATCATGCCCTTGCCCGACGACGACTGGTCCAAGGGCAAGTGTGGCTTGAAAGCGCTGCAATACATGGCGCTGGGCGTGCCGACCATCGCGTCGCCCGTCGGGGTGAACGGAGACATCATTCAAGACGGACACAACGGCTTTTTAGCGTCGACCCCGGAGGAATGGGTGGATAAATTGACGCGACTGATCCGCGACGAATCGTTGCGCGCCCGGTTTGCCAAGGAAGGACGGCGGACGGTCGAAGCGCGCTATTCGGCGGAGGTCCAGGCGCCTCGCCTGGTGGAGATTTTGCGGATGACGGAGAGGGATCGCGCGGCATGTGCGGCATAGCCGGCATCGTCCGATTGGACGGGGCGGCCGCCTCGCCGCAGCTCATCCGTACGATGACGCGAGCTTTGCGTCATCGCGGGCCCGACGCGTCAGGGTTCCATGCGGACGGGCCGGTGGCCTTGGGCCATCAACGGTTGAAGATCATCGATCTATCCGAAGCCGCCGCGCAGCCGATGGCGAACCACGACGGCTCGATCTGGATCGTGTTCAACGGCGAGATCTACAACTACCGCGAATTGCGGCCGGAGTTGGAAGGCCGCGGCTATCGGTTCCGGTCCCAATCGGACACGGAAGCGCTCCTGCATCTGTACGAAGCGATGGGGGAACGGTGCGTGGAGCGGTTGGACGGCATGTTCGCCTTCGCGATCTGGGACCAGCCCCGGCAGCGCCTCTTCTTGGCGCGGGATCGCGCCGGCAAAAAGCCGCTGTACTACGCACGCGTCGACGACGCCTTTGTGTTTGCCTCGGAAGTCAAGGCGCTCTTGCGTCATCCTGAGATGGAGGGCGCGCCGGCGGCCGAGGTCATCCCACACTACTTCATGTTCGGGTATGCGCCCCAAGGCACGACATTCTATCGGGGTATTGCCCAATTGCCTCCCGCGCATACGATGACGGTGGAAGCCGGGAGGCCTATGCCGCCTCGCCGGTACTGGGACTTGTCGTTTACGCCGCCGGCTGGCGCCGCGCCGACCGAAGCGGACGCGCGGGAACGGGTCCGGTCGCTTGTGACCGATGCCGTCCGTAAACGCTTGATGGCCGACGTGCCGCTCGGCGCGTTCCTCAGCGGAGGCATCGACTCCAGTATCGTGGTCGGCGTCATGAGCCGCCTGTTGAATCGACCGGTCAAGACGTTCAGCATCGGGTTCACCGGCGATCCGTCGTTGGACGAAACGCCCTTTGCCCGGGTCGTCGCGAAGCATTTTCAGACGGATCATCACGAATTCGTCGTCGAGCCCAAGGCCATCGACTTGATCGAAACGCTGGTTTGGCACCACGACGGTCCCTTCGGCGACGCGTCGGCCATTCCGACCTCCATCGTGTCACGGCTCACCCGCGAGCATGTGACGGTGGCACTGAACGGCGACGGCGGCGACGAAGTCTTCGCCGGCTATCTCCGTTTCCAAGCGTGCCTGGCGGCCGAGCGGCTGCCGCGTGGATTGGTGCAGGCCCTGGACGGGGCGTTGCGCGCGCTGCCCGAGCCGAAAACCTACCACCATTGGCTGCGGCGCGCGCAGCGCTTCTTCCGGGTGGCTGCCAACCCGCTGTTCACCCGTCTGCGGGGATGGATCTCCATCTTCGATCGAGATCTCGATCGGCTGCTCCGTCCCGAGATCATGCAAGGGATCGCGGTGCAGCCCGCGGACTATCCCGCCGAGTTGCTGGCGCGCACCGATGCGTACTCGGCCCTGGCGAAGGTGCTGTATGTGAACTTCATGACGTACCTGCCGGACGATCTGCTGGTGAAGGCCGATCGATGCGCAATGGCGCACAGCCTGGAAGGGCGATCGCCGTTTTTGGACCACCATCTCGCGGAATATGTCGCCGGGTTGCCCGATACCTACAAGGTTCGAGGCCGGACGACGAAATATCTTCTCAAGGCCGCCTTTGCCGATCTGTTGCCGCCCGAAATCTTGACACGCGGGAAGAAGGGGTTCGGCGTCCCGCTGGGCGCGTGGTTCCGGACGGATCTCCGGGACTATCTGCGCGATCATCTCTTGTCGTCCCAGGCCTTATGTCACGACTATTGCCAGCCTTCCTATGTGGAAGGCTTGGTGCAGGAACATGTCGCCGGTCTGCGAGATCACGGGTTGCGGCTGTGGACCCTGCTGACGTTCGAAGTGTGGCTGCGCCTCATGCGTCGTCAGGCCGCTGAAGCCGCCGCCGCGAACCTGGCCGTGCATGCCTAAGGGATTCCGATGAAGTATCGGCTCGTCGAATTGTTGCGTTGCGTGCGGTGCGAGGGAGGGCTTGCGGTGACCGTGCAGGAGACCCGCCCCGCGCCGCTGATCGGCGATCGCCGATTCGTCTGCCGGGAGCGGTGCGCCCGGATGGGAACGGCGCTCGGCGCCGACACGGCGGCCTGCGAGGAGTGCGCCGGTGTGGAGATCATCTCGGGCTCCTTGACCTGCGCGGACTGTCACGCGACCTATCCGATTTTGGGCGGCGTGCCCTGGTTGTTCGCCCAGGCCCCGGATGCCGACGAGCGGACGGCGGCCACGGTCCAGGTCTACAGCCACCTCTGGAACCAGTTGTATCCGGCATCTGACTCCGGCCTGAACCACCTCGATCCCATGGAGCGGGCCCTCAAGGCTCCTGTCGTGCGGGGCGCGATCGGACTCGAAGCCGGTTCAGGGACCGGTGCGGACACCGCACGGATGGCCGGACGGCATCCCGATGTCGAGTTGATCAGTTTGGACCTGAGCGAAGGCGTGTATCAGACCTACAAACGGACAGAAGGGCTGCCGAACGTGCACGTGATAAGAGGATCGGTGCTGGCCGTGCCTCTGCGAGACGGGTCGTGCGACTTCGTCTACTCCTTCGGCGTCCTGCACCATACCACCGATCCGGATCAGGGGCTGCGCGAGTTGGTCCGCGTCCTGAAACCGAACGGCCGGCTCTCGCTCTACCTTTATGAAGATCACGAGGACAATCCGTGGAAGCGCTGGCCCTTGAAGCCGGTCACGGCCGTCCGTCGGCTGACGATCAAACTCCCGACGACCCTGTTGAGCGGCCTCTGCTGGCTCCTCTCGCCTCTCGTGGTGCTGCTGTTTTCGTGGCCCGCGCATGCGATGAGTCGGTTCCGCGCGACCCGGCCCATCGCCGACGCGATGCCCTTCAACTTCGGCACCTCGCCCTTTTCCGTCCACGGCGATTTGTTGGATCGTCTCGGTGCGCCCATCGAAGTGCGGTACAGCCGGCAAGGCGTAATCGAGATGTTGAAGCAAGGCGATCTGACGGACATCGACATCACCAAACTCCACGCCGCGGCCGGCTGGGTGGCGCAGGCAAACAGGCCGGCGGCCTAAGCGGTGTGACGGGGGCGAGAACGGAAGGGAGGACAATGGACTTTAGCAGCTTTCGAATCGGCTTCGATCCCTCGGACACAAAACGGGTCCACGCATATTGGGATGAGATCTTTGCGAGCCAGAAGTGGGCGGAAGGGAAATTCACGCAGCAGTTCGAGGAAAGGTGGGAAGCCTGGAATGGGACCCCCGGCGTCGCCATGTCGAGCTGGGCCGGCGCGGCCATGGCCTGCCTCGAGTATTTCCACATTCGCGGTCGTAAGGTGCTGTGCCCGACCAACACGTTCATGGCCACGCCGCTGTCCGTCGTGAAGGCTGGCGGGGAAGTGATCTTCGGCGATTGCAATCGCGAAGATTTGTGTCTGAGCTATGACGCCGTCGTGTCGGCGGCGGCCCAGCATGACCTGGCGGCGGTCTGGCTGGTGCATATCGGGGGGCACATCGCGTTCGATACGCTCAAGATCGCCGAATTCTGCCGTGCGAAGGGCATCGTGTTGCTCGAAGACTGTGCGCATGCGCATGGCGCATCGTGGAACGGGCGCAAGCCCGGCACGTTCGGCGACGCGGGGGCGTATTCTTTTTACGCGACGAAGTCCGTCTCGACCGGCGAAGGCGGGATGCTGGTCTCGCAGCGGCCCGATCTGATCGCCTTTGCCAAGAAATACCGCAACTATGGAAAATTCGAGCACGAGGTGGACGGCTTGAACTACCGGATGTCGGAATTTACGGCGGCGCTGGGCCTCGTCCAAGCCGAGCGGTTGGAGACGATCACGGCGTGGAAAAACGAAATCGCCGAGAAGCATCTGAATCCCAAGCATCCCAAGCGGTTGCGGATGCCCGACGGCATGGTGTCGGGCCTGTACAAGTACATCGTCTTCGAGCCGATCGAGAAGTCGACCGGAAAGGTGTACGACAAATTGTGTCATGCCATCATGAAGCGGCCGGGGACATTCCCGCATGCCGAATGGATCTCGCAACACCATTGGTGCGTGCCGCTGTACTACAACCCTGAAGGCGGTCGATAGGCAGAAAGGACAGAAGCAACCATGAAAGTGTTGGTCACGGGCGGTTCGGGTTTCATCGGCTCACATGTGGTCGATATCCTCAGGGCCAAGGGCATCGAGGTGCGCGTGTACGATATGGTCATGCCGACGTATCGCAAGGACATCGAATACTATCAGGGCAGTCTGCTCGATCTCGAGGCGCTCCGCATGGCGTTCAGCGGGATCACCGACGTCTTCCATCTCGGCGCCGTGGCGGACGTCAAAGACGTGTTCGAAGACCCCCATGCGTCCGAAGCCATCAACGTGCGGGGAACCATCAATGTCCTGGAAGCGGTCCGGCGGTCCCGGGGCGCGGTGAAGCGGGTCATCTACGGGAGCACCACCTGGGTTTATAGCGAGGTGACCGAGCAGTATGTGGACGAACAAACCCCGCTGCATCCGCCCGCGCACCTCTATACCGCGACCAAGATCGCGTCCGAGTATTACTGCCAATCCTATAGCAAGCTGTACAACGTGCCGGTGACGATTCTTCGGTACGGCATTCCCTACGGCCCGCGCGCGCGCGACGGCGCGGTCGTCCCGATCTTCGTCCAGAAGGCGCTCAGGGGGGAGCCGCTCACCATCGCCGGAGACGGATCGCAATTCAGAAAATTCGTGTACGTCGAGGATTTGGCCGAAGGCAACGTCCTGGCGTTGAAAACGGTCGCGCAGAACAAGATTTATAACTTGGACGGCACGGAGAAGGTAACGATCAAGCAGATCGCCGAAACCGTCCAAAAGGTCATCGGCAACGTGAAGATCGAATATGTTCCGGCGCGGCCCGGCGATTTCGGCGGCAAGGAAGTGGCCAGCCAGTTGGCGAAAAACGAGCTGGGCTGGGAGCCGAAGGTCTCGTTCGAAGAAGGCGTGCGGCGCTATGTCGAATGGTACAAGGCCAAGGTCGCGACGGCCGACGCGGAGTGGGCCCGCGTGGATCAGAGTCTGAAATAGGCCTCCCGTGGTGCAGATCAACAAGGATCAAATTCACCTCTCCCGTTGGAAGCGGTTCCAGTTCAATTGGCACCGCGGCCACGGGCACAGACTGGCCTATCTGGCGAACCGCTTCAAATGGTACGTCTATCCCCAGCTTCGCCACACCAGCCGGTTCCCCGACCATGTGGACGTGGAACTCTCCGCCGCCTGCGACATGACCTGCCCCATGTGCTACACGATCACCGAGGAGTTCGACCGGAGCGTCACGAAAAAACTCATGTCCTTCGACCTCTTCAAAAAGATCGTGGACGAATGCGCGCGGTACGGATGTTATTCGATCCGTCTGAGTCTGCGCGGCGAACCCTTCCTCAACAAGCACATCGTCGAGATGGTCGCCTATGCCAAGCGCGCCGGGATCAAAGAAGTCTCGACCCTGACCAACGGCTTGCGGTTGAACCCGGCGATGTTTCGCGAACTGATGGCGGTGGGGCTGGACTGGATCACGATCTCGTTCGACGGCATGGGCAAGACCTATGAAGAGATTCGCGCGCCGGCGAAATTCGAAGAGGCGGTCGAGAAGATCAAAACGTACAAACGGATCAAAGATGACGCCGGCTCCGTCAAACCCGTCATCAAGATTCAACCCGTGTGGCCCTCTATCAAAGAATGCGCGCGAGAATTTTACGAGCTGTTCGAGCCGTATGTGGACCATATCGCGTCCAATCCATTGGTCGACTATCTGCGCAAAGACGAGAATATCGAGTATTGGGAGAACTTCACCTGCCCCGTCCTGTATCAACGGCTGGTCATCGGCTCGGACGGCAAGATCCTGCTCTGCTCCAACGACGAAATGGGCCTGCATCCGCTGGGCGATGCCAACCATGAATCGCTCTACGAGGTGTGGCATGGGCCCAAAATGGAGGAAGCCCGGGCCGTTCATCGGCGCCATCAAGGGGTCGCGTCCTTGGAGCCGTGTAAACACTGCTATTTGCCGCGCAAGACCCAGCGGGTCATCGAACGCATGGGCGACGCCTACATACCCGTGGACAAGCTGATCAACCGTCCAGATGTCGTGGGCCGTTGAGCGCCCTTCGGGAGCCCGAGCCGGTTCTTCCGTGATCGTGACCATCCATCAGCCGGAACATCTGCCGTGGTTGGGTTTCCTGCACAAGGCCGCTCAAGCAGACGTCTTGGTCTTGCTCGATCAGGTGCAGTTTCGGAAGAATTATTTTCAGAACCGCAATCGCTTGCGCGGACCGCAAGGAGCCGTGTGGGTCACCGTTCCGGTTCTCACGAAGGGCCGCGCCGAGCAACCGATCCGCACCGTCGAGATCAACAATATCGGCAGTCCTCGCTGGGCCGGCAAGTACTGGCACAGTCTGGAAACCCTGTATCGCAAAGCGCCCTTTTGGGACACGCACGCCGGGTTTTTTGAAGACGTGTGCCGGACTTCATGGTCGCGCCTCAGCGAGCTGAACGAGCGGATCATCGGCTACCTGTTGGAAGCCTTCGACATCTCGATTCGCATCCTTCGCGCCTCGGACCTGCACGTCTCGGGGCAACGGAGCGAGTTGTTGCTGAATCTCTGCCAGGCGGTCGGGGCGCAGACCTACCTGTCCGGAATCTCCGGGCGCACGTACTTGGACGAGGCGGCCTTTTCCCGATCCGGCATCGGCGTGCGTTACCAGGAATTTCATCACCCCATCTATCGGCAACTCCACGAGCCGTTCCTGCCCTGTATGGCCGCCGTCGATGTGCTGTTCAATCATGGGCCGGTCGGCGGGGATATCCTCCGCGGGATCGGCGTCCCCACCATGGAGCAGGTCTTTGAGTGACCGTGGGATGGGCAAGCCGATTCGCGTCGGCGATCGATTGATCGGCGGGGGGCAGCCGGTTTTCGTGATCGCGGAAATCGGCTATAACTTCCGCACCCTCGAAGAAGGCAAGGCCTCGATCGATGCCGCCGTCGAGTCCGGTGCTGACGCCGTCAAGTTCCAGACGTTCAAAGCCGCCACCGTCACGTCGCGCCGGACGAACTTTCCTGCCGAAGCCGGCGCCACGAATCAATTCGACGAGTTTCGGCAATACGAAATCTCCGAGGAAGCGCATCGGCTCCTCTTCGAGCATGCGCGGACACGCGGGATTTCGGCCTTCTCCACGCCCAGCTATTATGACGACGTCGACCTGCTCGAACGATTGAACGTCCCCCTCCACAAGATCGGGTCCGACGATCTGACGAACCTGCCCTTTCTCGCCTACGTGGGGGAGCGCAAAAAACCCGTTATCTTTTCGACCGGCATGGGCACGATGGCGGAGGTGGCGGAGGCCGTCGCCTGCTTGCAGGCGACGGGGAACGAGCAACTCGTCGTCTTGCAGTGCGTGTCGAATTACCCCGTGCGAGACCTCGGCGCGGTCAATCTCCGCGTCATCGAGAGTTATCGACGGGCGTTCGGCATTCCGGTCGGCTTTTCCGATCATACGCTGTCGTCCAGCGCGTCGCTGGGCGCGGTGGCCCTCGGCGCCTGCGTCATCGAAAAGCATTTCACGCTGGATAAGCGCTTGCCGGTTCCCGATGCGCCCTTCTCCGCCGACCCGGCAGAATTGGCGGCGCTGGTCAGGGAGATACGCGAACTCGAAGCCGCGTTGGGCGACGGAGTGAAACGTCCAGTCCCCTCGGAGCGCGATATGCGCCAGGAGACGCGCAAGAGCGCGATTGCCCGGCGGGCCTTGCGCGCGGGTGAACGGTTGAGGCCGGACGATCTCATCGTCAAGCGTCCCGGCACCGGCGTGCCCCCGAAGCTCGTCGAGCTTCTTGCGGGTCGTCGGGCGAAACGCGATATTGCGGAAGACGAAGTCATTACCTGGGATATGGTCGATTGATGCGCATCGCCTTTCGGACGGAAGGGAACCATCAGCAGGGGATGGGCGACGTCTGGGGCGCCGTGGCCTTGGCGGACGAGTTCGCTCGCTGTGGCGACGAGACGCGATTCTTGTTGTCCGGCGGCGACGAAGCCTGTGCGGTCATTGCCGGCCGCGGCTATCGATCCGCTCTTGTGCCCGATCTTGATGCCGAGGTGGCCGCGCTTCGCGCGTTTCGTCCCGATGTGATCGTCGTCAACAAACTGCGGAACGATCCGTCGTACCTGCGGCGGATCAGGGATTGCTGTGGGCTGCTGGTAACGATGGACGACGACGGCGACGGGGCGTCATGCGCCGATCTCGCCATCAACGTCCTGTATCCCGTCGCCGGGGCCGTCATGGACCCAGAGTACATCGCATTGCGCGAGGAGTTTCAGGCGCTGCACCGCTTGCCGCGCCCGGTGAATCCGCGAGTCGAGGCATTGCTGGTGACGCAAGGCGGCAGCGACACCTACGGCTTTACGCCGAAGATTGTCAGGAGCCTCACCCATCTTCGCGCCCGGCCGCATGTCACCGTCGTGCTCGGCCCGGCCTTTCGCCACGACGAGAATCTGCGCGAAGCCGCTGCCGGTTGCCCGGTTCCTCTGACGATCGTCCGCAATGCCCCGAACATGGGGGCATTGATGGTTCGAGCCGATCTGGCGATCACCGCCGGCGGGTTGACCCTGTTCGAACTCGCCTGTGCGGGGACACCGGCCGTCGTCGTGTGCGGCGAGCGATTTGAAGTCGGTACGGCTCATCGCCTGGCACAGGCCGGCGCAGCGGTGAATCTAGGATTCGGCGGGGACGTACACGAGCCTCAGATCGCCCAGGCGGTCGACGCGCTGGCTGCCGATCCGGCGAGGCGCGAGGCCCTGTCGTTGCGCGGCCGCGCGCTGGTCGATGGGTGTGGATCCAGCAGGGTGGCGGCGCTGATTAAAGAACGATGGGCTCGTCTCGGGGTGGCACGAGTATGAAGGTTCTGGTCATCTCCGCACATATGGATGACGAAGTGCTGGGGGTCGGCGGGACCATCGCCAAGCACGTGGCGGCGGGCGATCAGGTGACGGCCTGCATCGTCTGCAAGCGGGCCTACAATCACCAGTTCGATCCGCGGGTGGTGGAAGAAGAAAAGTCGGCGGCGCGCCGCGCGGCGGAGATTTTGGGTTATCAGGATCTGCGGTTTCTCGATCTGCGCGACGAATTGCTGGACGAGCGCCTCCTCGACATCATCGTCCCGCTCGAAGCCTGCGTGCTCTCGCTGAAACCTGACCTGGTCTATACCCATCACCGAGGCGATTCCAATCAGGACCATCGCGCGGTCTTTCAGGCATCGATGGTCGCCTGTCGCGTGATCGCGTCGCACAAGGTCCCGAGGCTGCTGAGTTACGAAGTGCCGTCCTCCACCGATCAGGCGCCGCCCTTTCCGGAGTATGCCTTCCAGCCGAATCATTATGTCAATATCGACGGGTTCCTGGCCAAGAAGATCGAGGCGCTGCAAGCCTACAGCCGCGAGTTGCGCGCCTTCCCGCATCCGCGGTCCGCGAAGGGCCTCGAAGTGACGGCCTGGAAGCGCGGCATGGAAATCGGATTCTCCGCCGCCGAGGCCTTTGCCGTCATTCGCGATCAGTGGGCATGACCGGCCATGATCCTCGGCATCACTCCGGCGCGGGGCGGCAGCAAGGGGATTCCAAGGAAAAACTTGCGGGAGATGCACGGCAAGCCGCTGATCGCCTGGACGATCGAATCCGCCAAGTCGTCAAAATTGCTGGATCGGTTCGTCGTCTCGACGGAAGATGCCGAAATTGCGGCCATGGCGCGCCGCTACGGCGCCGAGGTGCTCGATCGCCCCAAGGACCTGGCGACGGATGAAGCCACGACCCTCAGCGTCTTGCAGCAAGTCCTCACGCACATTCCGGCCGATGTCGTCGTGCTCCTGCAAGCCACCTCGCCGATTCGGGATGCTGATTTGATCGACCGGTGCATCGCCCGTTTTCTCGAGACTCGGGCCGATTCGCTGGCCACGGGCTTCGTCTGCAAGTTCACCGAGTACGGGAGGAACGAGTTGCGCCGTCAGGACATTCCCGGCTTCTTCTACGACGACGGCAATATCTACGTGGTGAAGGCGGAGTTGCTGCGCCAAGGTGATCGCTACGGGACACACATTGAACGGATGGAACTCGACCGCGAACAGAACGTCGAGATCGACGACGAGTTCGACTTCTGGCTGGCCGAACAGGTGCTGATGAAACGGCACTCGCCATGAAAATCGTCATCTGCACGACACCAATTCGTCCGACGCCGACCGACTACCCTCCGTTTGGCTCACTGGCGGTACTTCAAGCATTGAGGGAGGCGGGATACGATCCGGTCTTTCTGGATATCGACGGGTTACGGCCATCGTTCGCTCAAGTCCTGGACCGATTGCAGGCCGAAGCTCCTGATGTGATCGGCATCAGCGCGGTCGTGTCCACGGCATACGGGTATGTGAAGAAGTTTTGCCAGGCAGTCAGAGCGGTCCTCCCCTCGACGAAACTTGTTCTTGGAGGCAATCTGGCGGCGAGCGCGGAGATTTTGCATCGGCTGTGCCACATCGATGTCTGTGTCATCGGAGAGGGCGAACGAATCATCGTTAATCTGGCCCGTTACTATCGAGAGCATGTGGGGCATGATGACTTTTCTCAGTTGGAGAAGATCAAGGGCATCACCTATCTTGATCCGAAGGGGGAGATGATCTTCACCGGCTATGAGGCCGCAATCCCCGCCCATGAATTGCTCGATCCGGATTTCTCCATCCTGGAGACCCATTCCAACATTCGTAATTTTATTGCCGATCCGTTTGCACGCGAAAGTTTCGCGGCCGACCCGCGAAGCCACGAGCCGCATCGCAAAGGCCAGAAGATGGCGACGGTCGTCTCGGCGAAAGGCTGCGTGGCTCGCTGCACATTCTGTCATCGGTGGGACAAGGGGTTTCGTCAAGTTCCACCGGGCAAAGTCGTCGAACGGATCAACTATCTCAAAAACCGCTATAACGTCGGCTTCATCCAGTTCGGAGATGAAAACTTTGGATCGGACCGAAAGGCCACGGAGGAATTGATCCGCCTCATCAAGCCACTCGATATACTGTGGCATGTCGGAGGGGTCCGAGTATGCAGTGTGGATCGGGATTTGCTCCGGCGCATGAAAGACGCCGGGTGCGTGTCCCTGTACTTCGGATTTGAAACCGGCAGTCCCGATATCCTCGAGGTCATGGAGAAGAAGCTCGACCTCGAAGACAATGACAATGCCGCGCGATGGATGCACGAAACGGGACTCTCGACCATCTATCAACTGGTCCTAGGCATGCCCGGGGAGAATCGACGAACGCTGGAAGAGACCATAGAGATGGTCAAACGAATCACGGAGTTTTTGCCCGAGCCGCCGGCCAAGTACTTGAGCGTCAATTATATTCAGGCATTGCCGGGCACTCCCGTTTATGAATATGCGAGAGCCAAAGGCATGATCGGGATTAGTTTGCAGGAAGAGGAAGCGTATTTGCTCGAAATCTCCGACATTGACGCGGGCGATGATACAAAATTCATCAATTTTACAGAGTATCCGTATCTCGCAGTGCAAAGTTGGAGAACAAGATTACTATTTGAGACGACGGTGCACTGGCATCATGCCGTACACCGCCGTGCCTCGCAACCTCCTAACGGAACAGTTCGCGAGTTGGAAGCCGACTACGAAAAGGGCGGCTACTTCAATCGTCAAACCGTAGCCCACCACCCGTTGCTGCTACAGGCGTTGTATCCGATCCGAGGATTGGCTATTTGGACCAGGACCCTATGGTCTCAATATCGCCGTGCCCCCACGCGGGTGTTCTTCATTCACTTGTGGGAGCTTGTGACGTGGCCGTTCAAGTCCCGTCAAATCCATAGAGACTACCGATCGTTGCGGCATGTGATGCGCGATGTGGCCCCGAAACCGAAGACGAATACAGAGGCAATGATGATGCCATTAAGATTGGGGCGGTAATGTTCATACAGTGCTGCGAGCGAGTGACAGTTTTTCGGAGTTGATGAAGAAATGTTTCTGGCCACTACCGCCCTCCCTGAATTTTGGGACAAAAAACAGGAAATCCTCTTCCTCGGACCCTGGTGTCTCCGAGCCGATCGAGAAGCGGAATGGCGGGGATTGAAGTACCAGGTCATGCCCAATCCATGGGATGATCGCGAGCGCTATGCCGAGGCCGCCCGCTATCTCGATGAGTTGGGGGAGCGGTGGCTGGCGTGTCTTGCGGAGTATCTCAATACGATGCATCGGGTCTCGTACCGGCAGAGATTCTGGCGCATCTTGGTCGGGCCGTGGCTGATGCACTATCTGCACATTATGTACGACCGATACGCACACCTCAGCGAGGCGTTCAGACGGTACGACCATCTCGACACATTCGTCCTCGCTCCGTCAGCCTACCGCGTCCCCAACACGACGATCGAATTCATCGAACAAGCCCTTGACGATCCGTTCAACCAGCAGCTCTTCTCCCAATTGCTGTGCGAGCTCGGACGAACGTTTCCGGAAAAAGACTTCGATGCCTTGGAGGCGAAACCGGGGGACGCAAAGAGGGAACGGGCTGCCCTATCGGTCTGGCGCAAAGCTGCCATGCGAGGAGGCGAGTTCGTCCAAGCACGTGTTCGGGACGTCCTTAATAAAGGACGTGTCGCGCTCTGCGACACCCATCTGAGTCGGTCGGCACGATGGTCGCTTGCGGAGAGAAGCGGATTCGAGGTGCTGCCGATGAAAATATTTATGCCGGAGGAGGCATTGAAAAGCGTACCGCTCTCGTTCAACAACGAGCGGCGGGGTCTCTGCGCGATGCCGAGCGTGTCGGAGTTTGAGCGAGTGTGCGCGCAAATCCTTTCGAGAAATTTCCCCTCGCTCTACCTTGAAGGGTTCGACCTATTGCATCAGGCTGCTGCGCGCAGCATGTCCGGCGTGCCCTCCGTCGTCGTGTCGTCGTTCGGATGGTACTTTGACGAACGATTCAAGTATCAAGCAGCGGTGGCATCGGAGCAGGGCGCTCGGATGGTGGCTGTCCAATATGGCGGAGGCTATGGACTCTATCGTACGTTAGCCTGTGAGCAGCATGAGGCGCGCCTGGCGGATTCGTATTATACGTGGGGATGGGGCAAGGGAAACGGATCGGGCGTGCAATCCCTTCCCGATCCGACCCTCTCCGCGCTCTTGCATCGTTACGCGAATCCCTCCGAATCGTCCGCTCCTGCGGAAATTCTCTTTGTCTCGACCGCACTCCCACGGTACCTCTACCGCTTTAGTTCTTGGCCGGTCGGCAGCCAAGTTGCCGACTATCTCGAAGATGCCATGAAGTTTCTCGATGTGCTCCCCGCACACGTGTTGGGCGTGGTGCGATTTCGACCATATGTGCATGAGTACGGACATGACATTCGGCGGCGCGTCGTAGTCCGCTTTCCGACGATCAAGTGGGACGAACGTGCCCAAGCCTTTCCCGACGCCTTAGGACAATGCCGGCTGGTGGTCGTGGATCATTGCGGAACGAGTTTCCTGGAAGCCTTGGTTGCCAATAAGCCGACCATCACGTTTTGGAATCCCACACAATGGGAAACCAGAACAGACGCGAAAGAATCCCTCGATCTTCTCAGAATGGCCGGGATGCTCTTCGACTCTCCCCGGCAGGCCGCGGCAAAAGTCTGCGAGACCTACGACGAGGTGTCTCGTTGGTGGGGGAGCGCCGTGGTGCAAGACGCTCGCCGGCGATTCATCGATCGCTATGCGTTGGCCCGTGAAGATTGGCTCGACCGCTGGACTGAAACGTTGGAAGAAGAGTTGGCCACCAGTAAAGGGCTGGCACCGGCTGGATAATCCTGCAGACGCCATGCCGATTCGCATCATCCCGCGCCTCGATATCAAGGGGCCCAGCCTCGTCAAGGGCATTCACCTGGAAGGGCTGCGAGCCTTGGGCCGTCCGGAGCACTTCGCCCGCCACTACTACGAGCAGGGCGCCGACGAGCTGCTGTACATGGATATCGTGGCGAGCTTGTATCAACGGAACAGTCTGTTGGACATCGTGAGGCGGACCGCCGACGAAATCTTCATTCCCTTGACGGTAGGCGGAGGGTTGCGGTCGTTGGAAGACATTCAGGCCGCGTTGCAAGCCGGGGCCGACCGAGTCGCGTTGAATACGGCGGCGGTGCAGCGCCCGGCCTTGATTACGGAGGCGGCCACGCGGTTCGGCTCCTCGACGATCGTGGTGTCCATCGAAGCGATCAAGCAGCCTGACGGACGTTACGCGGCTTACACGGACAATGGGCGGCAGGCGACGGGGCTCGACGCCGTCGAGTGGGCTGTCCGGGCCGCCGAGCTCGGTGCGGGCGAACTCTTGATCACCTCGGTGGATCGCGAAGGGACCGGGAGGGGATTCGACGTGTCGCTCACAAGCGCCATCGCGCGTCGCGTCAGCGTGCCGGTCATCGCCTGTGGCGGCGCCGGAACGCTCGATCATGTCCATGCGGTGTTGACGGAAGGACAGGCCGACGCGGTCTGTCTGGGAGCGATACTTCATTATCATGTCGCGAAGGTACTGGGAGCGGGGGGGCCGGACATGGTCGAAGGCAACACGGAATTTCTTCGCCGGCCGCGGTCCGTCGGCCGGATCGCCGACACTACCCTTCCGACCATCAAGGACTTTCTCCAGCAGCGTCAGGTGCGCTGCCGCCCGGCATCAACCTGTGCCGCGGGCGCCTAATGCGTAGGGACCTGTCGCACACGATGCAGAGGAGCGCACGATGAACGGAGGCGCCGTGTTTCATATCGGCCTGCAGTGCCGGGCCGTCTGCGGAGCCGGCGCTGCAGAAGCCCTTCCGGCGAAGTTGGCGGAACTCAAGATGTCGCGCATCGGCGTCATCGTGGACGAAGTCGTGCTGCAACAAGATCCGATTCAGGTCATGCTCGCCGGTTGGCGCAAGCAAGGTTTGTCCCCGGTCACCGTGATGCCGACGCGGACGGGCATCGAGCCGGACTATGAGTATTTGGACCAGGTCGCGGCGACGTTCAGACCTCTTGAGGTGGACCTCATCATTGGCGTCGGCGGCGGCAGCACGATGGATTTGGCCAAGGGCGTGGGCATCCTCATGCGCAATCCCGGCCGAGGCATCGCCTATCGAGGCATGAATTTGGTGCCGACCCCCGGCGTGCCGGTCGTGGTCATCCCGACGGTGGCCGGGTCCGGCTCGGAAGTCAGCGCAACCGCTTCGTTCATCGACGTGGCTTCGCAAACGAAGCTGGGGATCAACGGTACGCACGTGGGGTGTTTCTTGGCCGTGCTGGACCCGCAATTGCTCACCACTTGCCCCGCAGGCGCGACGATCGGATCCGGGCTCGATGCGCTCGTCCATGCCACCGAAGCTTGCACAGCCAAGACGGCCAATCCCGTCAGCCTCTTGTTCGGGGCAGAAGCCGTTCGGTTGCTCTTCCGGTCGTTACCCAAGGCCGTCGAAGCGCCGGCCGATCTGGAGGCGCGCCAAGACCTGTTGCTCGCCAGTTTTTTGGCCGGAACCGCGATGGGCCATGCGGCCGGTGGACCGACGAGCGGCATTTCGTATCCCCTGGGCGTGCACTATCGAGTGCCGCACGGCTACGCCGGCGGCATCCTGCTGCCCTTTGTCATTGCGGCGAATGTGGAGAAGGGCTATGCGGGGGGCTATGCCGCGCTGTTCGAGAAGGTCGCGCCGGTGGACGCCGCAGGCCTGTCTTCGCCGAACCGGCACGCGGCGGGATTTCGCGATGCCGTTTGGCGGCTCTATGCCCAGGTGCAGGCCCCGAAAAATTTTCGCCGCTGGCAGGTCGGCCCTTCGGCGGTCGATGGGCTCACCGACCTGACTGTCGCGCAGCGGCAAGGCAATCTGGACCTAAACCCCGTTCCCTTTGGCCGCGAGGATGTCGCGGCGGTCGTCCGAGCGGCCTGCGCGTAGGAAGCACGATATGCCCGGCTACGAATTGATCGGTCCGGAAGAGCGCCAGGCGATTCTCGAGTGGTTCGATGCCAGCAACGGCGTGCTCTTCGCGCACGGGTTCGGGCCGCGCCGCAACGGCGTCTTCAAGGTGCGTGAGTTCGAGCGTGAGATCGCCCGCACGGTCGGTGTGGCGCATGCCCAGGTGGTCTCGTCCGGCACGGCGGCGCTGCTGGTCGCCCTCCGCGCGCTCGGCGTCGGACCCGGAGACGAGGTCATCACCCAATCGTTTACCTTTGTCGCGACGGTCGAAGCGATTCTCGAAGCGGGGGCGACGCCGGTGATCGTCGAACTGGACCGCAGCTTGAACCTGCACCCCGAGTACTTCCGCAAGGCCATCACGCCGAAGACCAAGGCCGTCATTCCCGTGCACATGGCCGGCGCCGCAGCCGACATGGAGGCGATCCTGCGAATCGCCCGCGAGCATCGTCTAGCGGTGCTGGAGGACGCGGCCCAGGGATTCGGCGGGTCGTATCAGGGGAAACCGCTCGGCACGCTCGGCGACATCGGCATCTACAGTTTCGATTTCGCGAAGAACATTACGACGGGCGAGGGCGGCGCCGTCGTGACGAACGATCCGACCCTGTATGAACGGGCGCGCGCACTCCATGATCATGGTCACGATTACAATCCGACCGTTCCGCGTGGGAAAGATACGCGGAGACAAGCCGGGTTCAATTTTCGGATGACCGAGGTGCAAGCGGCAGTGGGACTGGCGCAGTTGCAGAAGCTCCCCGTGATTCTGGAACGGCAGCGTGCCAACAAGGCGGCGCTCAAACGCGGGCTGGACGGGTGCGGCCTGGAGTTTCGTCTTCTGCATGACGAACAGGGTGACGTCGCGGACACACTGATCTTTTTTCTGGATTCCGAGCAACAGGCGCTGGCCGTGGCCGAAGAATTGGGGCGGAGAAACGTCGGCACGAAAAACCTGCCCGATGCGCTGGACTGGCACTTCGCCGGCACCTGGCGGCACATGATGGGAGCCTTTGCCGGTACGCGGCAGGCAGGAGCCGCCGCAAATTGCGCCTGCCACGGCATCGTGCCCTCCTGCGCCTGTGCGTCGCTGCTGAGGCGGGCCATCGCGCTCCCCGTCAACGTGATGATGACTCAGGAAAACATCGTGTCCATTGCTCAGGCTGTTCGGGAGTCCATCAAGGCCGCTCGTGGCGTATGAAGCTTTTGGCGATCAACTGGGGCACCAATTCGACAGCCGCCGCGATGGTGGACGGAGCGATCGTGGCCTGCGCGAGCCAAGAGCGCTTCTCGCGCATCAAGAACGACGATCGGTATCCCTTGCAGGCCATTGACGCGGTACTGCGAATGGCCGGCCTGCGCGCCGAGCAATTGGATGCGGTGGTCTTTGCCGACTTTCGATTCGACGCCAAGTCGGTGCTGGTCCACAAGTATTCGGGGTTCTCCGTGGGCGATCGGCTGCGCGAGCAGCGGGAGTTTTGGTCCCCGCGGTTGCGTGAAGGTAAAAGGCCGGCCTACCTGGAGGTGTTTCGCGACAAGGTGGACACCGCGCAGTTCGGCGGCGACTGGGCTGCCCTGCTCAAGGGTTTGGATGAAACGGGGGCCGAAGTCCACGACGCCGTCGGGCAGGAATTCCGCCGGCAAGCCGTCTCGTCGCACTTGGGGATCGATCCGGCCAAAGTGACGTTCGTCAATCACCACCGAGCCCACGGCTACCATGCCTACTACGGGAGCCCGCTCAAGAAAGACCGTACGCTCATTCTGACCGCCGACGCCTGGGGAGGGGACTGCAACGCCACGGTCAGTCTGGCCGAGGGAGGGCGGATTACCCGACTCAGCGTCTCCACCGATCTGCTCGTGGCGCGCCTCTATCGTTCCCTCACTTTGATGCTGGGCATGAAGCCGGACGAACACGAGTACAAACTGATGGGGTTGGCGCCCTACGCGAAGGCGGACTATATCCAAGGGCCCTTGCGCGTCTTCCGAAATACGCAATTCGTGGACGGACTTAAGTTTGGGTTCCACGAAACGCCGACCGACCAGTTCTATTATTTCAAAGACCGTCTCGAGGGGTTTCGCTTCGATGCAATCGCCGGCGCGCTCCAAGCCTATACGGAAGACATCTTGGTGCAGTGGGCGGTGAACGGCCTGAAAGAAACCGGCGCCCGCGACATGGTCTTCGGCGGCGGCGCGGCCATGAACGTCAAGGCCATGATGCGGATCGCCGAACGGTCGGAAGTGGGGGATTTGTTCGTCTGTCCCTGTCCCTCCGACGAATCTTTGGCCATCGGCGCCGCCTATGTGTTCATGCACGACCGACTGTCGGCGGACGGTATCGATCCGCGGACCGTCCTTCAGCCCTTGCCGCATGCCTATCTGGGCCCATCCTGCGAACGGGCCGAGGCCGAACGGGCCGTCGAACCGTTTCACGGAAACCCGGCCTATCGCGTCCAAGAAGATCTCTCGGCACAAGACATCGCGAGCTTGTTGGCCGCCGGCCATGTCCTGGGTCGGTGCGTGGGCGGAAGCGAATTCGGCGCGCGGGCACTCGGCAATCGGTCCATTCTGGCCGATCCCCGCAAGGCCGAAGTGGTCCGGACCATCAACGACAAGATCAAGAGCCGGGACTTCTGGATGCCCTTTGCCCCGACGATTCTGGCTAGCCGGGCCGGAGACTATCTCGTGAATCCAAAGAGGCTGTGCGCGCCCTACATGACCGTGGGATTTGCCACGAGCGAAGAAGGGAAGCGAGCCCTGGCGGCCGGCATTCATCCGGCCGATGGAACCTGCCGTCCGCAAATCCTCGAGCGGGAGCAGAATCCTTCCTATTACGATCTTATCGCCGCATTCGAAGCCCAAACTGGCGTGGGCGCGCTGCTGAACACCTCGTTCAATCTGCACGGCGAGCCGATCGTGCAAACGGCCGCGGACGCCGTCAGAGTCTTCACCCTGAGCGGGCTCGATGGCCTGATCGTGGATCGTTGGCTGGTCACCAAATCGGGGCCGTCGGCGTGACGAGATGACGCCGATGATGCACATCGGACCACGCCGGATCGGCCCGGGGCAGCCCGTGTATATCGTGGCCGAGGCCTGCGACAATCATCTGGGCGATCTGGCCGTCGCCAAGGAGATGGTGCGGACGGCCAAGTTGGCGGGTGCGGACGCGATCAAATTCCAACATCATCTGCCCGATGAAGAAATGCTGCCCGACATTCCCATGTCGGACAATTTTCAGGAACCGCTCTACGAGTTTCTGAAGAAACATGCGCTGCGATTGGCGGACCACGAAGCGCTGATGCGGACATGCGAAGCCGCCGGGATTCAATATCTCTGCACGCCCTTCAGTTACAAGGCGGCGGCGGAGTTGAACGAGCTGGGGGTGCCAGCCTTCAAGATCGGATCGGGCGAGATGACGGACATCCCCTCGTTGCGCAAGATCGCGCGATTCAAGAAACCGATGATCCTGTCGACCGGCATGTGCACCTTGGAGGAAATCGACGATACGGCGGCTGCGCTGCGGCAGGAAGGAGCCTCCGTCGCGCTGCTTAACTGCGTCTCCGAATATCCTCCGGTCTACGAAGACATCAATCTGGGCGTGATCCGCACGATGCAGACGCGGTATCCCGATCTGGCGATCGGCCATTCCGACCACACGCCGGACCTCTATACCTGCTATGCCGCGGTGACGTTGGGCGCCTGCATCATCGAGAAGCATGTGATTCTCGACAAGCTCCAGCCGGGCCCCGATCAGTCGGTGTCCATCGACATGGCGGAACTGCACGAATTGGTCTGCGGAATTCGAAAGATCGAGAAAGCGATGGGGAGCGAGAAGCGCGTCCACTCGCGCGAGGGGCAAATTCGCGAGTGGGCCTTCCGCAGCGTGGTGGCGCTCACGGCCATCGAGGCCGGGCAGACGATCACGCCGGACATGGTATGGACCAAGCGGCCCGGCACGGGCATTCCGTCGAAGCGTCTCCCCGACGTGATCGGCAAAACGGCTCGGAAGCGGATCGCGCCCAACACGTTGCTGCGGTGGGAGGACTTGCAGTGAGCGCGACACGAAAGATTCTGGTGGTCACCGGTTCGCGCGGCGAGTGGGGTTACATCCGTCCGGTCCTGGCGCGCATCGACCGGCATCCTCGTTTGGACTATGTGTTGGTGGCGACCAACATGCACCTGCTGCCCGAATTCGGATCCAGCCTCAGAGAAATCGTCGCGGACGGCTTTCGAGTCGATCAGAAAATCTTCATGGCCTTGGACGGCTATACCAACGCCACCATGGCCAAGTCGCTCGGCATTTTTCTCTCCTCCTTCGTGGATACCCTGGAGCGCGTGCAGCCGGACATCATTCTGCTGGCGGGGGATCGGGGCGAGCAGCTCATGGCCGCCATTGCCGGCGCGCACGGCAATATCCCGGTGGCGCATATTCAAGCCGGCGAGGTCTCGGGCAATATCGACGGCCAGACGCGGCATGCGATCGCGCGGTACGCGCACATCCATTTTGCCGCCAACGACGATGCCGTCGAGCGGCTTCGCCGATCGGGAGAAGAGGCCTTTCGCGTGCACAATGTCGGCGCTCCGCAGCTCGACGAACTGTTGGGCGCCGACTATGAGTCAGCCAAGGACGTGGCGAAGCATCTGCGATTTTCGCTCGATCGGCCGATTATTTTAATGGTGCAACATCCGGTCACGGAGCAGGCCAGGTCGGCGGCCGAGCAAATCGAAATGACGTTGAGCGTGCTGGCGGAATTGAAGGAACAAACGGTCATCATCTATCCCAACAACGATGCGGGCAGCACGGTGGTGCGCGAAAAGATTGACGCGTTTCGCGGCCCTTGGCTCCGCGTCGAGCGCAACGTCCCCCGGCGGCTGTACGCCGGCTTGATGCGGGTGGCATCCGTCATCGTGGGGAATTCGTCCAGCGGATTGCTGGAAGCGCCGTCCTTCGAATTGCCCTGCGTCAACATCGGCCGTCGGCAGCAGGGGCGGCTCCAAGGGCGGAACGTCATCAACGTGGAGCACGATCGCCGAGAGATCCTGCGCGCCCTGCGCCGGGCCATGTCTCCGGAGTTCAAAAAATCGCTCGTCGGCATGAAAAATCCGTACGGAGACGGGAAGGCCAGCGACCGCATCGTGGACATTCTGGCCACCTGTGCGATCGACGAGCGACTGCTCGTGAAATCGCTCACCTATTAGTAGGCTACGCATGATCTTGGGGAAAGAGGAAAAGGGGGCTGCATGAAGCGCGCGCGCGGACGCACGTCAACACCCTCGGCCAAGCGACCGGCCAAGACAAGGCCGGTGGCGAGTTCTCTATCGAAACTCGTCGTCAGTGACACCGATACCATCCAGGCTGCAATGATGGCGATCGAGAATAACGACCATCGAAGCGTCGTCGTCGTGAATGCGCACGGTGTCGCGGTGGGCACGGTCAGCGACGGCGACATCCGCAAGTCCCTGCTGGATGGTCGGCTGCTGGCCACGCCCGTGCATCGCGTGATGAACATGGATTTTATTGCGTTGACGGATTCGGAGCGGAGCCGCGCTCCTGGAATCTTTCAGGAAAAACATATCTTCCTTATTCCCCTGATCGATGAGCGGGGGAAATTGCTGGATGTCCTGACGGCGTATTGAATCGTGCGCGGCTCGACGGGCTGCCACAGCATAAAGGAGCGTCGCATGACCACGGGACAGACGATGGCGCCGGGAGAATGGGCGACGGCGGCCGACGCCTATCGTGAAGATGGCGTCACAATACTGAGAAACGTCATCGACCCCGATGCCATCCGGGCGATTCGCGATGATCTTGCCGGTGTCGTCGAGGAGGCATGCGGGACAAAGATGGAACGGAGTTTGTCGGGCGAGCCGTTCGCCAAACGGACCACGGAAGTCCTCTGGGAGGCTGTTTGCCGAGAACCGAAAACCCGCAATCTTCTCTATACCTACGCCCAGCGCGTGCCGACGCTCTACTCGTTGGCCAATGCGGCCGCTCTTCGGCAACTGGCCCGGTCCGTTTCCATGTCCAAGCCCAGCGTGCGGGAGGCCAAAGTCCAGATATTTTTACCCTGGGAGAAATTGTTTTTTCAGGATTGTCACCAAGACATCAATTCGCTAGATTCGGTCAACAGTGTCACGTTCTGGATTCCTCTCCATCCCCTTACGGAAAAGACGGCTGTGCGCTACTGGGTGGGATCGCATCGCGAAGGCCCGGTCCGCCATGAGGAAATCGTCGACGAAGCTGAGGCAATATACCTGGAGCGTGTGCCGAAATCCTTGCAGGACAAATACCCGAATGTGCGCACCGCCGTCGCATCAGAGGGAGATGTGATCGCCATCAACCGGCTGGTTTTCCATCAGTCGCCGGATTTCGAGGATCAATTCTATGCCCGATGGTCGGTCGTCGTCCGCTATGACGACATCGCCGGGCAAGGGCTCTTCAGCGGGACCACGAAGTTCGCCGATCTCGCCCCGAACTCCGTGGATAAAATGAAAGAGCGACTCGAGCACATTCGTGCCTTTTTGGCCCAGAAGCCGAGGATCGATTGGCGTGAAAAACTTCTGCGCGCGAGACGAGCTACGACGTAATGGACGGGAAGGGCAGTTCCGGGCTCCTGCGCGGGCACCGTCTGCGCGGGACGATTCTCACGATTCCTCGTTCTCGTGTGTTGGAGTGGGAAACGCTGCTGCGACGTGCATTTCTTGCTCGGTGGGGAGGAAGTTACGGTCGCGCAGGATATTTTTCTGATTACCTCGCCCATGATCCGCACCACCGCGCAGGCCGGCTTGTCGGACTCTTTGTCGGCGACACGCTCGTCAGCACCTATCAAATTTTCAGCCGTTCGGTCAGGCTCTCGGAACGCGTCTACCGCCTTGAAGGGATCGGCAACGTGGCGACGGCACCCGAGCATCAACGTCAGGGCTACGGGCGCGCGCTGATGCGGTCTTTTTTGCAAGCCCCGCGGTCTCGCAGAGACTTGGCGATGGTGTATGCCAGGGACGGCGCCTTCTACCGAAAGTTGGGATGGCGTCCTTTCTCGAGAGGGGTGATCCGTATCCCGCTCCGCGGCATCACGCCGGCAACGCTCGGCGCACCTGTTCTCCATCGTCGCATGAACCAAGCGGACCTTCCTGCCGTCAGCCGAATCTATGCCCGTTTCAATCGCGCGGAAGATTTGTTGCACGTGGTCCGGACGCCCCGGTATTGGAATGAGTGGGTGTGGGAGTGGAAACGCCGGGTCTATCGATTGCGGGCGGAGGTTTTTACCGATGCGCGGCGGCGCCCGATCGGCTATGCCGTTTCGCGTCTCGTCGGCGATCAGTTTCGGATTGAAGAATATGGCGCGTTGCCGTCGCAACACGACCAGGTCTACAGGGGTTTGATGCAACTCGCTGTGCAACAGAACCGCTGTCGGTTCGCATTGGCAATGCGGCCGGTGCCCTCGCTGCGTCGATGGCTGGCGTCAATGAGCTTGAGCAATGCCGTGGAAGACGGTCCCGATGAACTCGGACATGTCCGGTTCTTTCATCCGTCCATCCGCCGGCGGTTCTCGTCGGTCGCGCTCTGGCACATCGATCATTTTTAGCAATGGGTCTATCGCACGTCCAGGATCGATATCATGTCCGGTGAAAACGCGGCACAGTGGGGGCTCCCCTGCGAGGTCACGTTTTGCCGGCGGTGTGTCTTGTCCAACCAGAAACCGCTCTCAGTCAACGAATACGAACATCGACCGGACTCGAGAAAAGACACGCTGCCCATCGATGCCGAGGGCATCTGCCTGGCTTGCCGTCAAATGGACAAGGTGAACCGCGAGATTGACTGGGCACAACGGGAAAAAGAATTGCTCGTGTTGCTCGATCGCTACCGCCGGCGCGACGGAGGCTACGATGTGCTGGTGCCCGGCAGCGGCGGCAAAGACAGCGGCATGGCGGCCCATCTACTCAAATATAAGTACGGGATGAATCCCTTGACCGTCACCTGGGCGCCGCATCTCTACACGGAGATCGGCTGGAAGAATCTCCAGAACTGGATTCACGTCGGCGGGTTCGACAATTGCCTCTTCACGCCGAATGGGCGAGTGCATCGCCTGTTGACGCGGCTGGCTTTCGAAAACCTGTTGCATCCCTTCCAGCCCTTCATTCTCGGGCAAAAGACCTTTGCGCCGAAGATGGCCTTGAAGCACGGGATCAAATTGGTGTTTTACGGTGAATCGCCAGGCCAGTACGGCCAGCGTGTGCCCGTGGATCGGCAGAGCGGCTTCACGGACAGCGACGACGCGCCGGGATTCCGGCTGCGGTATGACGCGACGCGGTTCCACCTCGGCGGCGTGCCGATCGAGCACATTCTGGCCGAACACAAGCTCTCGATGGCGGATCTCGCGACCTATCTGCCGGCCGACGGCAAGGCCTTGGCCGAGGCCAAACTGGAGTTTCATTTTCTGGGGTACTACATCAAATGGATTCCCCAGGAGGCCTACTATTATGCCGTCGAACACACGGGCTTCCAGGCCAACCCGGAGCGGTCGGAAGGCACCTACAGCAAGTACAGCAGCCTCGACGACAAGATCGACGGTTTCAACTATTGGACGGCCTTCGTCAAGTTCGGGCTGGGCCGGGCCACGTACGACGCCTGTCAGGAAATCCATCACGGACATATCACCCGCGAAGAAGGCGTCGCGTTGGTGCGGCGGTTCGACGGGGAGTTTCCCAGGAAATACTTCGCGGAAATCCTCGACTATCTCGGTTTGACGAAAGATCGGTTCTTTCAGATCGTCGACCGGTTTCGGTCTCCTCATTTATGGGAACAGCAGGCGGGGGAATGGCGACTCAAACACCAGGTCCTCTGAACCAACGCGGCACGATGGTGATCGTGGAACGATTGGAACTTCTGTCCCTGCCGCTATGGCTCTGGTATGCCTGGCGACAAGGAGGAGGGTATTTTTTGGGGTGGTCGAAGGCCTTCCGCGCGCAGCGCGTGAGACGATGGGTCGAGCTCCTCGCGGGTTTGCGGCCGTTGCAATACGAAGAGTTTCCGGGATCGTACTACGAGGTTCACCGGACAGCATGTCAGGGAGCCAACGATGCCTTCTGCGACGAAGCCAAAACCAGCCACGCCGCGCCCGCGCTAGCTTTTTTACGTCGCTTTCATGACCATGCCCTCATCGAAGCCGCTCTGCGTCGACAGACGCAGGATGCCTACACGGTTCTCCGGCTGAAATTGTTGGTGTTCCTGCGCGCTCTTTTGCAGAACCAGGCCGCGATCCTGCTAATTCCGCAAGACAATATCGATTCGCGACCGTGGGCTCCGACTCCATTGGGAGCCGCGTTCGAAGCCGTCTACATCCCACGGCCTGTGCGTGTCGTCAACAGGATCAAGGCGAGCCTGGAACCGCTCGGGCAGGTCGTCGTGGCATGGCTGATGGTCGGCGTACTCCTGTGGAAGCGGGGAATGGTGCTTGCGGCGGGGCCGCCGAGCCGATGGCGCGTGGGACTGCAGATATTCGACGAGGTTCTTCGATGGCGGCCGTACCGCCGGACCTTTCTCTATGACGAAGCGGACTTGGCCCCGGAAAAAATCTTGCACGTGGTCCCGCACGGCAGCGAAGCCATTCGTCGATATTTTCAAACCAACGGCTATCCTTTGGTCGAAACAGAACGCCTTCCGGTCCCTGTCGGGTACTTCGCGGGCCGTGTGCTCCCTACATTTCTCGGGGGAGTCATCCGGCTCGCTGTGGACCAAATTCGATGCGGCGGCGGGGGAGGATTCGCGTGGAGCGCCTTGACCGTCGCATACCAGGTACTGAAGGCCGAACTGCTCGATCTGTATCATCAAATAGACGTGTTCGTCGGGCGCGATGAAACCACCTTCGCGCATTTGCTGCGCACCGTCGTGTATGACCGACGCGGCGGAGTCACGGTTGGATTTAGTCAGGGTGATGAGACGTATTATGACGTGGCGAGCAGCTACCTGGGAGCCCATCATTTTTGCTTCTGGGGTGAATTTCAGCGAGATTTGTTGAGGCACAACGCGCGCTTCTGCAGAAGCACGCACATCATCGGGGCAGGCATTTACGGTCTCGATGAAACCTACAAGCGCATAGTCAGCGGGACGATCATGGAGCCCTACCTGACGCTTCGTCGGCGAGCACGACTGATCGGGGCCTTCACCACGTCGTTCGGCGAAGACTTCATCATGAATCGCGCCATGGCACTGGAATGGTGCGAGGCGGTTGTTGCGCTTGCGCACCGTTACCCGGATATCGTCGTCGTATTCAAACCCAAAGGCGATGAACTGGATAGCCCGGAGTTCCGGGACGTGTTAAGCCGCGGCGGTGAGAAGGTCGTCATGGAAAAAACCATGTGTACCTATGATTTGTTGCCGGCACTGGATCTGGTGATCGGCCTCGGAGCCTCTTCCAGCGGACTCGATGGGCTGATGGCGGGCAAGCACGTCGTGTATTTTGACACCACCGGTTTGGCCGAACATCCGTACGCATCCTATGCTGCGGGGCTCGTCGCGCGGTCGGCGGCGGAGTTGTATGCCGCGGCCGATCGGATCATGCGGCACGGAATCTCTATCGAACCGTCCGTCCTCGAACACATCCAGCATCGTCACGGATTGGCGTTCGACGGCCGCGTAACGGCGCGATTCCGAGCCGTGGTCTATGCGGCGCTGGAGGGGACTGATTCGCGTGCGAAGAAGGCCATGCCACGTCAATCGGCAGCGGGATATGCCAGCACATTCGCGACATACGGGACCGATTGGCAAAATCAGGGGGTAGCGTGAAAATCATCGGGTTTCATTGGGATCATCTGTCCAGTGTCGCTTTGTTGCAGGGAAGAGAGATTACCGCGTGTGTGGCGGAAGAGCGGTTCTCCGGCGTCAAGAACGACTGTTGCTTCCCCTGGCATGCGGCGAACTATTGCGTGGAGCTTGCGGGAGGCGTTGACGCGATCGATGGCGTCGCCATCGCCACGCTGGAGCGCACCTATGAGCTCTACCTGCTGAAGTATTACAACAATTTCACCGTGGCTGATTTCGTGAAAGAACAGCACGAGTACTCGAAGCCGTGGTTCTTCGAGGGGCGGCGAGACATCCGGCGGTGGAATATCTTCCCGGACTACGTCAATCGGACCCAGTATCCCCAAGATTACTGGTCCGTAATCGGGAATGATGAGCGCAGGATGAACTCGTTCAAGACGGATGCGGAAGTCCTGGTCGGCAAGCACTTCGGACTTCCTCCGGAGAAAGTCCGGCGCTTCGACCACCATTCGTGCCATGCGCGCTATTCTTTACACGCATCGGATTTCCAGGATGGGCCTGTGTTGGTGTTGACGGTTGATGGGCAGGGAGACGGGGCCAATGCCACAGCGTTTTTAGGCGACGGCGCCGGACTGCGCAAAATGTACAGTACCCCAGACTGCACGTTGGGCCGATATTACCGATTTATCACGTTGCTGCTGGGCATGCGGCCGCTCGAACACGAGTACAAGGTTATGGGATTGGCGCCCTACGGGAAGGGACGGGATGTGGATCGCGTGCTGAGCATTTTGCAGGGGACGCTCACCGTGGATGGAATCAAGTTTCTTCCTGGTCCGAACAAACCCCTGGAGAGCTATTTCTCGTTTCGAGACCTTTTCGAAGGAATCCGGATGGACCACGTTGCCGCCGGGCTTCAGTTATGGGTTGAGCTCACGTTGGAGCAATGGATCGGGAATGTAGTGAAGCACTTTGATGTCGATTCCGTAGTCGTTGGCGGCGGCGTGTCGATGAACGTCAAGGCGATGGGCCGGATCGCACAGCAGCCGTGGATTCGGCGGTTCTTTGTCGCGGGGAGCAGTTCGGACGAATCGAATGCCATGGGCGCAGCGCTGTGTTTGGCCGCCGAGCAGGGTACGCATCTTGGCAAGGCCGTGACGTCATTGTACCTGGGACCTCCGGCGGGTGCGCGGGACGCGATTCTCGCCCGTGCGCGAGCCGAAGGGCATACGGTCGTCCTTGATCCTTCAGATGCCGTGATCGTGAGCCTGCTCCTGGCCGGGGCCGTGGTGGGGCGGTGTGTTGGGCGGATGGAGTTTGGACAACGTGCGCTTGGCAACCGCTCGATTTTAGCCGATCCCATCAATCCCGAGATCATTCCGAGGATCAACGCGATGATCAAAAATCGCGATTTCTGGATGCCGTTCGCCCCGGTGATTCTGGATTCGTGCGCCGGTCGATATCTTAAAAATCACAATGGCATCGACTCTCCGCACATGACCATCGGCTTTGAAACGACGCCGGAGGGATACGCCGATCTCAAAGCTGCCTGCCATCCCGCTGATCGAACCACGCGTGCGCAAATTCTTCGCAGAGAACAGAACCCGCCGTTGTACGGGCTCTTGGAGGAATTCCAGCGTCGAACGGGGCGTGGCGGGCTTTTAAACACGTCCTTCAATCTGCACGGTTCCCCGATCGTCAGAACTGTCGAACAGGCCTACGACGTGTTTGTGAAGTCCGGAATGGACGCGGTGCTCACCGACACCCTTTTGATCGTCAAGGCGTCGTCGCCGACGAGGGACATCCTGAGCTGCCAGAGCTAGGCCGTTGACTATGGCAAACAGCCCATCCAACCCGACCACCCGAGACTTCGGGGTGACGCTGACCAACCCGGCGGTCAAAGAAGATATCAATCAACGGTTGTACGCGATCCTGTCGAAACAATCGCCGGCGCGCGCGGCACGCTTCAAAGCCTATCGGGCGACGTTCGATCGCACGGCATCGTTGGATGTGGACCTGCCGTTCCCCCTCCATCTTATCGTCGAGACGATGTATGCCTGTAACTATCAATGCCCCATGTGCTACCTGGGCATCCCGGAGTACAAACGGCAGTTCGGACGCCAAGGCATCATGTCCATGGAGGCGTTCCGTCGAATCGTCGACGAGGCCGAACGATACGACACGCCGTCTATGTTGCTCAACGGGGTCAACGAACCACTCCTCGACGAACAGCTGATCGAGCGGATACGCTACGCGCACGAACATGGGTTCGTCGATATTCACCTCCACACCAACGGCGAATTGCTGACCGAGGAACTCAGTCACCAGTTGATCGATTCGGGCTGTACGAGGCTGATGGTCAGCCTGGATGCGTTCAGCGCTGACACGTTTGCTCAAATCCGTGTCGGCGGGCACTATGAAACGGTCGTCGAGAACTGCAATCGATTCCTGGAAATTCGCCGTCAGCGGAATGCGGACCTGCCACTGTTTCGCACAAGTTTCGTCCGTCAGAAACTCAACGAACATGAAATCCAGGCGTTCGTGGACTACTGGACGCCTCGAGCCGACTACGTGCATCTGCAAACCTACATGGAGCTCATCGACACGAGAGGGTACAATTATTATTCGGATACCGACGCAACCATTCCAGGCAAGTTCCGTTGCGAACAGCCGTGGTATGCGATGTTCATTCGCCCCAAAGGCGATGTCCATCCTTGTTGTTCGTTCATGAACTATTATTTGCCCATGGGGAATAGCGCGTCTGCCTCGTTGTACGAGATTTGGCATGGACGTCCGTACACGGAACTCCGGCAATTGCACAAGCGCGGTGAGTATGCCACCAACGATGCGTGTAATAAGTGCGTCAAGGGCATGTACGCCTCTCGCTAGCTCCCGGACCTCCTCGCAACGTATCCGCGCCGCGGATTCATGAGACCCGATCGATGAATCAAGAAAGCGTTGTCGCCGGAGGGCATCGTCAGGTGCGTTCCCTTCTTCGTCAGCCTGGAATGGGAAGACGGGCTGGCGTCTTGGCCGCGCTCGCGATCCTCGGTGGATTGCTGGACGGGATGGGCATGGGGTTATTGCTACCGGTCATCAGCGGACTCGAAGGGCGTCGCAATCCCTCAGAAGAGACGAATCACGCCGCCGCCGCGATCGACCATGTGTTTACCCTCTTGGCCTTGCCGCAGACCCTCTGGGCTGCGTTGGGGGTCGCGCTGGCTGTCTTGATCGGGCAGGCCGTTTGCACCTACTGGCGACAGCGCATGACCGGCTTGTGGGAAAATCAACTTGTTTTCGCGATGCGGTCGGAAGCCTTCGACTATCTTCTCCGGAGTGATCTTGCCTATATCCAACGCGCACGGACCGGAGAACTGGTCAATACGTTGGTGACCGAGGCCTATCGAGCGGGGTATGCCTTCCGGGCAATGATCGAGATGACCTCGGCGGGATGCGTGTTCTTCGCCTACGCGGTTGTGGAATTGGCGATCTCCTGGAAATTGACGCTGTTGACATTTCCCGTCCTCGGCATCGTCTCAGTCCTGTTGAAGCCGCGCGAGTCGTATCAGCTGGGGCTTCGGTACACCAACGAAAACGATGCGCTCATGACCAGTGCCACCGAAAGCCTTGGAGGAATCAGGGAGATCAAAGCGTTGAGCATCCTCCCCAAGATTCGGGCGCAATATGACCGTGCCGCCCGGGCGATCGCAGAAGTGGATTTTCAATTGCTGGAACGCGGCGCCCGATTCGCGTTGGCTTATCAAGGCACCGTGGTCGTGTTGGTTGCGGGAATCATCCTGATCGCATCGAGGTGGGAGGCTTTTGCACTCGGCCCATTGCTCGTTTTCTTGATCGTGTTGCAACGGTTGGCGCCGCGTGTCGGCACGTTTACCGAGCAGCGCCATGTCTGGCTGGGATCAGCAGGCGCGATGGATAAAGTGCAGTCACTGTTGGCGGAGGCGAAGCACGCTGGGCATCGGTCTTCGGAAGGGACCGAGGAGTTTGAGCGGCTCACGCAGGGAATCGAATTTTGCCACGTCGGCTTTCGGCATGCAGGACAATCCTTCGACACCGTTTGCGATGTGACGTTCGCTCTACCGGTTGGCGGTAGTGTGGCGATCATCGGGCGGTCCGGATCGGGCAAATCGACGCTCGTCGATCTGTTGGCCCGATTCTATGAACCGGACAGCGGCGAGATTCGCGCCGATGGGAAAAATATCCGCGAGTTTCGGATGGAGTCTTGGCGCAGAGGACTCGGCCTGGTCAGCCAGGAGACGTTTCTCTTTAACGACACGGTAGAAAACAACATTCGATGCGGCATGGTGGGAGCCTCCGAGGAGCAAGTGCGGCAGGCTGCAACACTCGCCCATGCGCACGAGTTCATCGTGACCCTTCCGGACGCGTATCAAACGTTCGTCGGCGACCGGGGAGGTCGCCTCTCGGGCGGCCAACGACAACGGCTGGCCCTTGCAAGAGCGCTGTTGAGAAATCCGCAGATTCTCCTCTTAGATGAAGCCACCAGTCAGCTCGATGTGGAGTCTGAGCGGGCCATTCAACAGGCGTTGCGCGACATTCGAGCCCAATGCACCGTGTTGATGGCCGCCCACCGCCTGTCGGCAGTCAAAGACGTCGATCACATCCTGGTGCTGGAGGCCGGCCGGATCGTGGAAAGCGGCGCTCCGGCCGCGTTGCTCGCTTCAGGCGGCCGCTATGCAGAGTTCATGAAGGCGCAAGACGCCGCACCGTCGTCGGTTGTTGCGTAATGTGGCTCGTTGGACGTGGGTGACTCACCCGACCGATAGGGCAGTATGCTTCGGGCTTGGCTGAGAGTGGTGATCCCTGAACCGGCAAAGATTTTGTATCGTTCGATCAGACGCGCGGGGCGGCGTCTTGCCCGCTTGTTGCGTGGCGTCAAGACCTGTCAGGTCCGTGGCTTGACGATCAAAGTTGGCGTGGCGTCGGAGGTGGAGCAGTATCGGGCGGATAGCTACGCCAGCAAAGAGCCGGAAACCCTCGATTGGCTCGATCAAAATTTGCACGAAGGCGATGTGTTCGTCGATATCGGCGCAAATATTGGCCTCTATTCGCTCTATGCGGCCAAACGCCGACCGACCTCGAAAATATTCGCCATCGAGCCGGAATCGCAAAATTTTTCCCGTCTGTGCCGCAACATTGTTTTGAATGAGTGTTCCAACATCGTTCCCTGCAATTTTCCGATGGCTGAGCGGCACGAGTTCAATCTGTTTTATGTGAGCACATTCGAAGAGGGCGCGGCGCTCCACTCCTTCGGAGGGGTGAGTCGATTCCAAGCCGATTCCAGTCCGGCCGTCTTGACGCAGGGGGCGGTCTCGCTGAGTTTGGATCTGTTGATCGAGGAATACGGATGGCCGTATCCCGCACTGATCAAGATCGATGTCGACGGGCTGGAGGCAAAAATTTTGGCCGGCGCGCGGCGAGTCTTGGAGTCAGGCCAGGTCAGGACGGTTCTGATCGAGTTCAATTACGGCGATGCTGTATCGATTGACGAGTTGGAGCGGGAATTCGCTCGCCGTGGGTTTACCTTGTCGCAACAGGGCAGTGCCGTGTGGGAGTTGCGGGGAGATAAAGCACAGAATGTCATTTTTCATCGGACGAATCCCCGGCCAGGCTCGGTACGCACCGCCGTTTGATGTTGAAAGGGGAAAGAAGCCGGTGCCTGATCGAGGAGGAGAGCGGGTACGCGTCAATTCCGTTGAGAAAATAGATGGATTTCAGTGCGTCAGGATGGAAAGCGATCGAATACGCGTCGACCTGCTGCCGGAGCTCGGCGGGAAAATCTGGAACCTCTGTGATGCGCGGCGCGACATTCAATGGCTGTGGCATAATCCCGCTGTCGGACTTCGGCGCGTCGCATTAGGGGCATCCTACGACGATCATTGGGCCGGGGGATGGGAAGAGTTGTTCCCCAACGATGCGCCGGGCGTCTTTGATGGCCGTGACTTGCCGGACCATGGGGAATGGTGGAGCCAGCCGTGGCGGTGGGAGATCGCTCGTGACGGTCCTGACCGTGCGACGGTGGTCATGCGGCTGGATGGCCCGACAACCGGGACCGCGTGTGAGAAAACGGTCACTGTACACCAGGGAAAACCGGAGGTGGCCGTTCACTACCGCATTACGAACAGCCGCGCCGAGCCGCTGCATTTTCTCTTCAAGCAACATCTTGCGGTGGCCGTCACGCCCGGTCACCGGGTGGAACTGCCTGGTGGAAGCGCGACGCCGGTTGATCTCGGTTTCAGCACGCGGGTCGGTCGCGCCGAACCGTTTTCGTGGCCCGTTGCCACGGATCGCGACGGGCGGCAGGTAGATTTAAGCTGTCTGCCGCCCCCAGCCGAGGGGCACCGGGAGTTCGTCTACGTGCGCGATATGCCGGAAGGCTGGTGCCGCGTGCGCGAGGTCTCAACCGGCGCATCCTTGCGGCTGTTCTTTCCACCTGAAGTCTTTCCGTTCACCTGGCTGTTTATGAGTTTCGGGGGGTGGCGAGGGCTGTACACGGTCGTCTTGGAGCCCTGCACGAACATGCCGAAGGATCTCCATGAAGCCTTCCGGTCCGGGCGCTGTGCCGTGCTCACGGGGCACGCGACGTTGGAGTGCGAAGTCCGCGTCGCCCTGTCCTGATTAGCTGACTGCCATGCAGACGATCGGCATCATTCCGGCTCGCATGAACTCCTCGCGGTTTCCGGGGAAGCCCCTTGCCCTTCTTTGCGGACGGTCCATGCTCGAACATGTGTACCGGCGGACCTCGCTGTGCGCCCAATTGGATGCCGTCTACGTGGCTACCTGTGACGAGGAAATTAGGCGCGCCGTGAAGGGCTTTGGAGGGCGCGTCCTGATGACGTCTTCTCGTCACGAGCGGGCCACCGATCGGATCGCGGAAGCCGCCCGTTCCTTGGACGGCGACATCATTTTGATGGTGCAGGGCGATGAGCCCATGATTACCCCCGAAATGATCGACGCCAGTCTGGCGCCCTTCCGGCAGGATGCGTCCGTAGTATGCGTGAACCTGGCGGCGCGCATCGAGACGATCGAAGACTTTCGAGACCGCAACACCATCAAGGTCGTCATCGCGGACAATGACGATGCGCTGTACATGTCTCGGTCTCCCATCCCGTCAATGGCGCGTGTGCCGTTCGGTCAGACCCCGGCCTACAAGCAGGTCTGCGTGATTCCTTTCCGGAGGGACTTTCTCTTGCGGTTCGCGACCTTGCCGCCCACCCCGCTGGAGCAAGCCGAGTCTATCGATATGCTGCGAGCGTTGGAGCATGGCTATCGAGTGCGCATGGTGCGGACGGCTCGGGCGACGCAGGCGGTGGATACGCCGGAAGACCTGGCGCGCGTGGAAGGGCTCATGCGCGAAGACGCGCTTATCGGGGCCTACGGAGCGGCGACGTGACGGCCGGCCGGTGGCGCGTATTGGTCTCCGCTCCCTATGCGATGGGGGTGCTCGACCGGTATCGCCGGGAGTTGGAGGCGGCCGGCTGTGAGATGATCGTGGCGACGGTGCACGAGCGATTGAGCGAAGAAGAGCTGTTGCCGCTGGTCCGAGACGTGGACGGAATCATTTGCGGCGACGATCGTCTCACCGAGCGCGTGCTGAGCGCGTCGCCCCGCCTGAAGGTTATTTCCAAATGGGGGACCGGCATCGATTCCATCGACCGGGACGCAGCGGCTCGGCGCGGCATCGTGGTGCGAAACACGCCCGATGCGTTCAGCGACCCGGTGGCGGACACGGTGATGGGCTATGTGCTGCTCTTCGCGCGGCAGCTGCACGCCATGCATCAGGATATCCGCGCCGGACGATGGGTGAAGCCGCCGCTCGTGGCGTTGCGTGAAACCACGCTCGGCGTCGTCGGCGTGGGCAACTGCGGGAAGGCCGTCGTTCGGCGGGCCGTGGCGTTCGGGATGCGGGTGGTGGGCACCGATCCGGTCGCCATGCCCGACGCTTTTGTGGCCGGCACGGGCCTCCGCATGCTCCCGCTGGACGAGCTGTTGGCCACGGCGGACTTCGTGACGCTCAATCCGGACTTGAATCCCACGTCGTTTCACTTGATGAACGATCGGGCCTTCGCACGGATGAAGCCGTCCGCCTATCTCATCAATGCGTCGCGCGGTCCCGTGGTCGAGGAGGCGGCGCTGGTGCGCGCGCTGGAGCGGCGCCTGATCGCGGGGGCGGCGCTCGATGTGTTCGAACAAGAGCCCTTGCCGCCGGCGAGTCCGTTGCGCCGATTCGACAATTGCTGGCTCGCGCCGCATAACGCCAACAGCAGCCCAGCCGCGGCGGAGGCGGTGCATGCCAACACCATCCGCCATCTCGTGGAATCGCTGCGGCTCCACAGCGTCAAGGCGGGCTGATCGATGCCGCACGTCTCCATCATCATTCGCGCCTTCAACGAGGAGCGGTTTCTGCCGTCGCTGCTGGACGGCATCGAGCATCAACGGTACCGCGATTATGAAACCATCGTCGTGGATTCCGGCTCTTATGATCGGACCCGGCGGATCGCTGAAGAGCGCGCCGATCGGCTGGTGCGCCTGCCGCCCGAAGATTTTACGTTCGGCCATTCGCTGAACGTGGGAATTCGTGCCAGCTCGGGAGCGCTGCTGGTGATCGTGTCCGCCCATACCGAGCCCACCTCGGCCGACTGGCTGGCCCACCTTGTCGAGGCGCTGCGCGATCCGCACGTCGCCATGGTTTATGGACGGCAGGTCGGTCATGCAACCTCGAAGTTCAGCGAGGCGCAGGATTTTCGGCGGACCTTCGGTCTCGAGCGGTGCGTCATGGCTCCTCCACGGTGGTTTGCCAACAATGCCAATGCCGCTATCCGTCGTTCGTTGTGGATCGACCATCCGTTCGATGAAACGCTGCCGGGCCTGGAGGACATCGAATGGGCCAAACATTGGATGGAGCGCGGCTACCGCGTGCTCTATGTCCCTGAAGCCGGGGTGTCCCACATCCACCAGGAAACCTGGACGCAGGTCCGGCGTCGGTATTATCGGGAAGGGCAGGCGGCTAAATGGATCGGGATCAGCGGCCGCCGGGATGTGCCGCGCGAAGTCATCCAGGCGTTGAGGCACGGGGCGGGCGACTTCATGGCCGCGCTGCGCGAGCGGCGCCTGAGGCAAACGGCTGGGGAAATCCTGCGATTCCGATGGGAAAAGCTGCTGGGGCATGTTCGTGGGATTTGGGATGGGGCGCTCATGGAGAACCCATTGACGAAACAACAACTGCTCTTCGATCGCACCTACCAGGCGGTCGTCATTGAAGGCCCTGGCCGTGCGACCTTACGGCTCGTGGAACGGCCGCCGCTCCGTCCGAGCGAGGTCTTAGTGCGGGTGGCATTTCAGGGAGTGTGTGCCACGGACCTGGAAGTACTGGATGGCTCGCTGGGCTATTACAAGACAGGACTCGCGCGCTATCCTATCGTCCCGGGCCATGAATTTTCCGGGACCGTCGCCGCCGTGGGGGGCCGTGTGACGGATCTGAAAGAGGGCGATCCGGTCGTGGTCGAATGTATTCAAGGGTGCGGAGAATGCGATGAGTGTCGAAGGGGAAACGCCATTGGCTGTCGGGAGCGCTGCGAGGTCGGCGTGATGGGACGGGACGGGGGGTATGCGGAATACGTGGTGGCCGCGCGTCGGTTCCTGCACGTGCTGCCTCCCTCTATCGAGTTGCGGGCGGCCTGTCTCTGCGAGCCTCTGGCCGTGGTGTTGAAGGGGTTGCGCCGGTTGGATCGGATAGGAAGTGCGCCGACCGTTATGCGCCAGTGCGTGGTGATGGGAGGCGGTCCCATCGGGCAGTTGGTCGCGCGACTGCTGGTGTTGCAGGGACATCGGGTGACGGTGATCGATTCGCGTCCGGATCGTCTGGCGCTGTTCGAGGGAACGGCGGTGTCGACGGGCGATCCGACCGTATCGCTCCGACCCTTCGATACCGTGATCGAGGCGACCGGCAACCCCGACGCGCTGCACCGAGTCCTGCAGGAGTCCGGCGCGGGCGCCACGATCGTGTTGCTCGGATTCCCCTATGCGGAGCGGCCGTTCAATTTCGAAACGATCGTGGGCTATGACAAGACCGTCATCGGATCCGTCGGCAGCACGGCGGAAGATTTTCACGCGGCGCTCGCGGTCCTGCCTCGGCTGGATCTGTCCCCGCTGCTTCGCACGGTCCTGCCGCTCAAGGATTTCGCGGAAGCCTGGCGCCTGACGCGCAACCGGACGCATCTCAAGGTACTGCTGGAAGTCGCCGACCCGCCCGCGCAGGGGCTCTCGGCGCATGGGTGAATCCGAACTCGATCGGCCGCTATGGGTGTGTTGGGCATGGCCGTCTCGTCCTTTCCCCATTCCTTCGACGGTCCTCAGTTTCCTTCCGCCCGACCAAGAAGCCGAGCTTGAAGGCCTCGAATCGATCACGGTGATTCGGGCGCGCGAACTTTCTTTGAAGGTTCGCGAGGCTGCGAGGCGCGCGTATCTGGACCTTGTTGCCCGAATCGGAACGGTGCCGAATCGCGAAGGAGTCACGCTTCGGCAAGCCCTCGGATCTCCCGGACGGGCCAGCCGCTGGTGGTATCATCCTCTCTCCTTCAAGGACGCCGAACGGGATCCGCTCTTTCAATCGATCGTCGCGCTCTTCACGGTGAAAGCGGCGACAGAGACTCGTCGCGCCAGCCGATTGATTCTCGTCGGATGTCCCGATCCGATCGCGCGGGTGTTACGGCAAGCGTTTGCCGTCGACACGCAAGCCGTGCCACAGGCCGACTCGATGGGAACGCGGCTCGTTCGAGGGCTCGTCGCCAGGATGCGATGTCTCTTCACCCTGGTGCGTATTCGGTGGGTCGTCGGGTCCTCGTCGGGATGGCCGTCCTGTTCTGTCGATGTCTTGTTGCAGGGATTTTGGGATTGGAGCGTGTGGTGGGATGAACAACGCGGAGGACTGTACGACCGTTACTTTCAAGCCGTGCCTCAACTCCTGGCGCAGCCGCGAGGCGAGTCGGTAGGCTGGATGCTGTGGGTGGAACCGGACTTTGAACCGGGCAAACGCGGGCGGGTGTTATCGAACGTCGTGGCATCGTTGCGACGCAGTCGCAACACTCTCGTCCTCCAATCCTATCTCCGGTGGCGAGATATTTTCCGTGCCGTGGCAGACCTGGGGCCATTGCTGACCTGCTGGGCGTCATCCCGTCGCGAGGCGTTTCAACGCGCATGCCAGCATGAGAATTGGGACTTCGCCCCTCTTGTTGCCGGGGGGATGCTGGAAGGATTGGCTAGCCCTGACCTTGCCCTCGGGGAATTGATGGCCTTGGCCGTCGAGCGGGCTGTGCGCGAAGCCAATCCCGCATCCATCGGCTGCTTTCTCGAGCATTTCCCTCGGTCCCGCGCTGTCTACGAGGGGAGCCGGCGTGCGAAGCCGCGGATTCTGTGTTGGACCATCCAACATGCCAGCTATAGTCATGAGAAGACATTTCTTGTGTTATCCCCGGAGCGGGAATTCAACGGGACTCCGGACGGATGCGCGGTGCCTCATCCGGATGTCGTCTTTGCCATGGGCGAGTATGGGCGGTCCCTGTTTCTCGAATGCGGCTATGCCGATGATCGGGTGGTGGCGACCGGCTCGCCACGATTCGACCATGTGCGGATGCGCGGGGTACATGTTAGGCAGTCTGGGCTTGGAGCGCCTCAAGGCGGGATGCGGATCTTGTTGGTGGCGTCTCAGGCCGTCGAGTATGAGTTGGACATGATTGCCGCAGTCACAGCCGCGACGAAGGACGACGAGAGCTGTGAGCTGATCGTGACCTCCCATCCTTTCAGCCCCGTCGAAGCGCATTCCGGCTTCCTGCCGTTCCGCGGTCGCGTTTCTGTGACCCGGCAGCCGTGGGCCGAGGCAATACGGACGACCGATCTGGTGCTCTTTACCTATTCCACCGTGGCCGAGGAAGCGTTTCTGCTCGGCATGCCGGTCTGGCAGTGGCTGCCGTGGCAGTTCCATGGGTCCGCGCTGGGAGAAGTCTTGCCCATCCCGCGCTTTGCCTCAGTCCCGGCCTTGCGGCAGGCACTGAAGGCGTTTCGCGCCGATCCGGCTCGCTTTTATCCGACGGCCGAGCAGCAGGCGATCGTGGAGGAGCGGCTGTTCTATCGAGCCGATGGCCGAGGAGCCGAACGTGTCACCACGGCGTTGCGCGCGTTTTCCTCGACGCGGGAGGCGATCGGCCTTGCCTAGGACGATGCCGACCGCACCCGCCTCGTGGTCCGTGTGCATGACCGGGGGCACAGGGCTCTTGGGCAAGGGTATGGAAGAAACGGCCCCTGCGGATTGCCGCATCGTCAGCCTCCATCTCCGGGACTATCCCGTCGACGATCCGTGGGCTACCCACATTCGTGCGGACGTGCGGGATGCACGGGCCGTTGAGTCTGTCTTTCGGGCCGAGCGGTTCGATGCCGTCGTGCATGCCGCCGGGATCGGGAGCGTCGATTATGCCGAAAGTCACTATGCCGAGGCGTACACGTCGAACATCGAGGGAACGCGGAATGTGGCCCTGCAGTGCCGCGAAGCGGGGAGCCACTTGGTCTATATTTCGACCAACGCAGTATTCGACGGTCGGCGGGCGCCCTATCGCGAGGATGCTCCGGTCTGTCCCGTGAACAAATACGGCGAGATGAAGGCGCAGTGCGAGGCGTTGGTCCGGGAGATTGTGCCTTCCGCGACGATCGTCCGCCCGATCTTGATGTACGGGTGGAATCATTTGATCTGCCGACAGAATCCCGTCACGTGGATGCTCGGCAAGCTCATGCGTGGCGAGGTCGTGCATGTCGTCAACGACGTGAGGGAGAACCCCCTCTATAACCGGCAGTGCGGCCTGGCGATCTGGGAGATCCTGCGTCGACGGGCAGAGGGCACGTTTCATATCGCCGGGAGGGACGTCGTGACGCGCGATCAATTCGCATTGCTGGTGGCGAAAGTCTTCGATCAGGACCCTGCGCTCGTCCGTCCGGTATCGAGCGCGTTTTTCCCCTCCATTGCTCCGCGGCCGCCAGACACGACATTCGTCACGGAGCGTATGCAACAGGATCTCGGCATCGAACCGCTCGGCCTCGAAGCGGGGTTGCGTGACATGAAACAGCGTATGCAAGTCCGCGTGTAATCCCATGTCGTCGCCTCCGGTCTCTGTGGTGATTCCGGCGTATAACGCCGCGGCATTTATCGAACAGACCTTGGACTCCGTCCGGGAGCAAGACTTTCGGGACTATGAGTTGGTGGTCGTAGATGACGGATCGCAGGACGACACCCACGCCATTGTCAGCCGGTATCTGGCACGCCATGCCCTCACAGGGCGGTGCGTTCGCCAGGAGAATCGGGGTATTGCCGGAGCGAGAAATGTCGGTATGCGGGAATCGCGAGGCACCTATGTCGCGCTCTTAGACCATGACGACCTCTGGTATCCCTCAAAATTGCGCGTCGTCATGGAGGTCTTGCACCGGGATCCCGCGTGCGACCTGGTCTGCCATAACGAGCATATCGTACGTGCGGGCACGATCGTGCGGACGTCTCGAAACGGGCCGCTCGTCTCCCGGATGTACGAGCGATTGTTGTTCCAGGGCAATGCCCTTTCTCCCTCCGCGACGGTGTTTCGACGCGAGGTGGCGTTGGCCTTGGGGGGCTTTCGAGAAGCGAAACAGTTCGATACGGCCGAGGACTACGACTTTTGGATGCGGTTCAGCCGGGTCGGACGCCTCGTGTTTGTGGATCAGGTGCTGGGCGCCTACCAACTCGTCGAGCGCCGTGCCTCCAGAAAAATTCACTATCACTATTCCAACATGGAACATGTCGTCAGAGATCATTTCGCCACCAGCTTTGGCACGCGCGCGAGGCTCTGGGATCGGATTCGTTTGGCGCGACGCCTCGCGACGCTCTATCGGGCCGCGGCCGGCGAACTGATGGGGTACGACGAGTCTCCCGAAATCCAACGAACCTATATTCGGCGCATGATGGGGACCTTTCCGGTCGATCCCAAAAATCTTGCGCGAGCCGGTCAATGGCTATTCAGACAATTCTTTCCCAGGACCTCGACGACCGCGCGCGCCGCGTGACGGATTCACTCGATCCGGCGGCGTGGCATCGTGCCACCGAGCAGGTCTTGGCTTGCCCGGACTGTCACGGAAGACTGTCGGCCGAGACATTCCCCGAGAGTCTCGTCTGCCGTTCATGTCGCCGGACCTTTCCGATCCAAGACGGGGTGCTCGATTGTGCGGGGGGAGAACCGATTGCTCAGGCTGGAGAAATACAAGGGCGCGATGCGCTGGCCGGTGCGTGTGTGGGGAAGCCCAAACAGGAGGTCCTGAATCTCATTGCCCGGCATCACTGTCCGCCGGTCATGAAGGCTCGCCTGGCCGAATTCCTCGCGCCGTTTTCACACGACGATTGGATCCTCGACATGGGTGTGGGGTATGGCTGGCATTGGGAGACCCATCGAGACGGTCCCTTTGTGGTTGGGATCGATTTGTCGCTTGCGAGCCTGCGCGTGGCGCACTTCCTCGTGGGCGGCGTCCATCCACGCCTGATCCTCGTTCGAGCCGATGCGAAGCGATTGCCGATTCGCGCGCGCGCCGTGGCCGGCGTCTGGAGCGTGCAAATGCTGCAGCATGTGCCCCAAGCAAGCCGCGCGGCCGTCGTCGCGGAGGTCGATCGCATTGTGCGTGACGGCGGGGCCGTTGAAATTTGGAATCTCAACCCAGCCATGATTCTTCGAGGGCTCTACTGGTTCTTGCGCAAGAATTTTGTGCGGCACGGCTTGGTCGGCGCTATGGAATTGCACCGGCTGTCGTCGGAAGAGTGGCGGGGCGTTTGGGCAGGATTTAGGCCCGGCCTTGCGCAATGGACCTCCCTCTATTCAGAGCTGTTTTTTCACCCGGATCTTCACTTGACGCCGAGGCGCTACCCGCTATGGCTCGAACAGATGATCGAGCGGTACGTTCCCGGCGTGGCAAGCGGGCTGGCGCGGCAGGCCGGACTGCGATTTCGGTCTGTCCAGAATCGGGTGTAAGGTGGCGGCGAGCGGGCATGGTATCGGTCGATCGGGCACTGCTCAATATTTTCACCACGCAATGTCGGGGGGGCGACGGGGCCGGCCTGGAGCCCGTCCTGCCGGCGGCACGGACGACGTTTTATGCCTATGGCCGCCAAGCGTTGGCCGAGGGGCTCCATCGCGTGGGTGTCAAACCTGGCGATGGCGTCTTGCTCCCCGGATTTATTTGCGGTGAGGTGCTGAGCAGTCTGGCATTGATCGGGGCCCAGCCTCGCTACTATGCGGTCGCGCCGGATCTTCGGGCTGCGGGAGGGTCGGTGGAGGCCCAATTGGCGATGGGGGTCGGCGCGATTGTGGCGGTGAACTACTTTGGCTTTCCCCAGGACCTGACGGAGTTTACAGCCTGGAGCCGGACACACGGCGTGCCGTTGATCGAAGACAATGCCCACGGGTTCTTGAGCGCGGATGGCCGCACGTTTCTGGGGAGACGCGGCGATCTCGGCTTGTTCAGTCTTCGAAAAACCCTGTCGCTCCCCAATGGAGCGGCGCTCGTCGATAATCGGCTGCGGCCCGAAGGACAAGCAACATGGCGGTTCACCGGCTCCTGTCGCGCGGCGGAACGCCGCTATCGCCTGCGCAGCGCCTTGAAGGCCGTCATGCGGCATGGGTCCTGTGCCGCCGCGCAGGCGGTGGTGTCGGTCATTCGCTCCCTCAAGTCTTTCGAAAGCCGGCACGGGCACGAGCAGCACGCCGAAACGGCCATGCCTCGCGAGGCGTTCTCGTCAGTGACGGCGCAGTTGCTGGCACAGTGCAACGTCGCGGCAGAAATGGAACGGCGGCGCAGTTTGTACCGATACTGTGCTGAGGTGTTTGCGGGCGAGGTCGACGTGCACCCGCTCTTTGATCATCTGCCGGAAGGCGTCGTACCCCAGGGGTTTCCCTTTCGCTATCGCGGTCCGGATCCCCAGTCCTTTCAAACCCGATGGTGGCGTCGCGGGTTTTCGATCGTGAACTGGCCCGATTCGCTCCCGGCTGCCGTGGCGTCCGCCGCGCCGGCTCATTACCGCACTACGATGCTCGTCCAGTTCCTGTGGTGATGGAGTGGGCGGAATGGTCCGATGAGGAAGCCGCGGCACGGTGGAATGCCGCGCTCATGACCTTCCCACACTACAATCTCTATCAATCGTATGAGTGGGGCGAATTCAAGCGGCAGACAGGATGGCAGGTGCTCCGTGGGAGCATCACGGTCGATGGCCGCCCCGGCACTCTTCTGCAAACGCTCTACCGGACGTGGCCTCTCGCCCGCGGACTTTTCGTGTGGGTGCCGGGAGGGGCAGCGGGAAACATGGCGGAAGGCTTTAACGCGGGGATGCGTCTGCGGCAACGGTTTGAAGCGCGATTCGTCTTTCTTCGAATGAACATCTTACGCGAGCTGAATGAGGCCGATACCACGGAGCTGGCCCATGCCGGGTGGAATCCGGCAACTGTGCCGGTGGGATACCCAGGTACGTTTCACATCGATTTGGCAGGCGATGAGACAACCAGACGAGGAGTTCTCACTTCAAACTGGCGACACAATTTGAAGCGTGGGGAGGAGCGCGGAGGACGGATCGAGATTTGGGATCCGCACCGTCCTCTGGCCCCTGTGTATGCCGTGTATCAGGAGATGTGTCGGCTGCAAAGAATTTCTCCTGCCATGAGCCTTGCGGCGCTCGACGCGCTGCGGTGCTCGCTGGGGGACGCCATGACCATGGCTGTGGCGTTGAACGAACATGGAGCAGTGACAGCCGTACGGGCCTTTGGGCGTATCGGCGAGCGGGCACACGACTTGCTGGCGGCAGTGACGGCAGAGGGGCGGCGGATCTACGCCAACTATCCGTTGATGTGGAAGATGCTGACATGGGCGAAGGAACAGGGCGCTCGTATCTATGACCTAAGCGGCGCCGACCCGCACGGTGCAACCGGCGTCTTTCATTTCAAAAAAGGGTTGGGCGGCCGGATGGTCACCCATGCGGGGGAATGGGACTGGGCCAGCCATGATTGGCTACGAAGACTCGTCAGTGTACCCCTGCGCGTGAGACGGAGGGCTCTCTCGAGGCAGCCTCGTGCGCTCAGATGAGGTGACGAGATATGTCGATCAGGAGGTCTGTAGGAAGATGGATGGCGCGGATGAGCGGATTATGCAACGGCCTCAGGGCGGCAGGAGGGTTACGCGTGCTGCTCTACCATGCCATTGGGACGCCGCTGGCGGCCGCACCTTACAGTCTGACTGTTTCGGTCAAACAGTTCGAAGAGCAAATGAGATGGCTGCGCGACCAACCGGACATCGAAGGAGTCTCGCTTGAAGCTGGCGTGCAGCTCCTTTCGGCGAATCCGTCTCGACGCCTCGTTGCGGTGACCTTCGATGACGGCTACCTCGACAACCTCACTGTGGCCGCTCCTCTTCTGAGTAAGCTCGGTCTCCCGTGCACGGTGTTTGTGACCGCGTCCTATCTTACTCGACAGCCGTCATCGCGCCCTTTGTTTCTGTCGATCGACGATCTCCGAGTATTATCCGAGATCGCTGGGGTGAGTATTGGGGCGCATGGATACTCCCATCGCCCCCTGACGCGCCTGAGTCAGTTCGAATTAAACACGGAGTTAGGGGAGGCCAAAGCTCTGTTGGAAGGGGTAATACGGCGTCGGGTAGCCACATTGAGCTATCCCCATGGTGCGGTCAATGCGCAAGTGATAGAAGCGGCCAAGGCCTGCGGATATGACTACGGGGCGACCAGCTTTATCGGTCTCAATAGGCGCGGGCGCTCTCCCTGGTTGCTCTCTCGAACAGAAATTACCGGCAAAGACAATTTGGAGGATTTTTGCCGGAAAGTGCGCGGCGATTATGATTGGTATGGACTTAAACAACGACTCTATTGGCCTATCCCTCAAGGATAAGGCTTCGCACGCATCGCGTCGGTACAGACTCTTGATAGGCATGGTGTGCCTTGGCCTTGGTCTCAGGCTGATCGTCTTGCTCGTGTATTTGGCCGCACATGGAGGGCGGGGCGAGATATGGGAGTACGAAGCAATTGCGAAGAATTTGCTGGCGGGGAAGGGATTCACGTACGAATTCAACGGAACGACATACCAATCCTACGCAGTGCCGGTGTTTCCTCTTGTATGCGCACTGCTGCACGTTGTCGGTGGCGACGGTTTGGGATTGTACTATGTCTTCCACTTGGCCGTTTCCGCTGGAATTATGGTATTGACCTACGCGATTGCCACGTCATTTTTCGGGGAGCGCGTAGGCCTCCTTTCAGCCCTCCTCGTTGCAGTCGAGCCAGGTCTGGTGATTTATCAATCTTATAAGGTCGACGTGATGGCTTTGGCCGGAGCCTTGTTGTTGCTGGGTATGCTATTATTCCGCCGGCTAACTGACTCGCTCGATGGCCGATGGGCGGTCGCGCTAGGCGTCGTGCTGGGTGTCGGTATTCTGACCAGGCCCGATCTGGTGGCATTGGGCGGGTTGTTGCTTCTGTGGCTTGCCCGAGATCGCTGGCGGGCAGGCCATATTTTGCGTGTGTCTGCCATAGCGATAGTTGTGGCCATGCTCATCGTCATGCCCTGGAGCATCAGAAATTATCGTGTCCATGGCCAGGTTGTCTTGCTCACGACGGTGACAGGGGAATGGTTTTGGCGAGGCAACAATCCCAATGCAACGGGAACCAGCTTGACCGAGGACGGGCGCTCTCAACTCGAAGCCGCTCCGGCAGGATTTCGCGAGAGGCTCTTTGCCGCAAGCGAATTGCAACAGAATGCGCTGCTGACCGAGGAAGCGGTCCGATTCATTAAAGCGGATCCGGCGGGATTTCTGACAAGGGCTGCCAAGCGTGCCTATTATTTTTGGTGGTTCACTCCGACATTCGGCATGTCGACGTATGAATGGGTTTCTGATTGGGGCCGGATGGCCTACAAGTTGGGGTATGCCGTTGTGTTGGGGCTTGCCGGATTAGGAGCGATGTCGGCCAGAGGTGCCAAGGGTCCACAGGCGGGCCATGACGGCGTCTATCTGCTCGTTGTGCCGGTCTGCCTTGCGCTGGTGCACAGCATCAACTATGTGGAAGGGCGCCACCGCGTATTGGTCATGCCGTTGCTTCTGATACTGGCGGCACAAGGGATTGCGGCGGGTCTTGATCGGGTCAGGGGTGTAAGCGTGATGCCGTCGATGCCCCAGGCAGGGGAGGATCCATCGGCCCATCTCCGAAGCCCTCGCGCTCCATGACAATGTATAGAGGTCGACCTTTAATTTCTTCGTAAATTCTTTCCACGTATTGTCCCATGACCCCAAGGACCGTTAGCTGGACCGAGCCGATGAATACGGTGATGGCGACCAAAGACGTCCAGCCCTTGACGGGCGTCCCGAGCATGATCTTGACGGCCAGAATATACGAGAGATAAGCCAGGCAAACGACGATGCCGGTAAACCCCACCCATGTGGCAATGCGAAGGGGGAGATCGGAAAAGGCCAGAATCGCATCGAGCGCGAGCTTTACCATCTTGCGCACAGGGTATCGAGTTTCGCCGGTGAATCTCGCGGCACGATGGTAGTGGACGGGTGCCTGAGGGTATCCGATCCAGCTCACCAGCCCGCGCATAAAGCGCGAGCGCTCGCGGAGTTGATTCAACATATTCATGGCTTGCCGACTGAGCAATTTGAAGTCGCCCGAATCAAGCGGGATGTTCGTTCTCGTCAGGGCTCGAAGCATCCGATAAAACGCCGCTGACGAAGATCTTTTAAACCACGATTCTCCGGCTCGGGAGAGACGGACGCCGTAGACGATGTCGAACCCTTCGCCCCATTTCTTGACGAAATCGGGAATGATTTCCGGAGGGTCTTGTAAATCGGCATCCATGACCAGCACGGCCTCGCCTCGGGCATGATCGAAGCCAGCTGTAATAGCGAACTGATGGCCAAAATTCCTCGACAGGAACAACGCTTTGACCCGTGAGTCTTTTGCTGAGAGCGTTCGGAGGATTTCCCGGGAATGATCCTGGCTGCCATCGTCGACGAAGATGATCTCATAGGCGTGAAGCGAGATGCTGGCCAGGGTTGCGTGGATGCGGCCCGCCAATTCTTCGAGGCACGCCGGTTCATTAAAGTTGGGCACAATGATCGAAAGTTCTAGAGGGGATGAAGACATCGAAAGACTCATGCTTGCGTAGGCACGGGCGTCGTGAGTTGCTGCCCGGTCACCATGTATTGAGCACCCAGCGGGCACCAGGTTAGCCGTGGCTCCATCCAGTTGAGCCATTGCAGCGGGGCTGGGGAAAACATCACATATGTCCTGCGGACTACCGAGAAGGCTTCCTGCAGATACGAGACGGCTTCGTGAGGCTTCAGCAAGAGGGCGTTCTTGTCGAGCGCGCTGTGCTGAACCACCCAGCGTGTGAGCGGATTGATGGGGTTATGTTCAAAGATGATGAAATGGCCATTGGCGCGTACGCGTCGGGCGAGTCGAGACACGAGAGGCTGCCGTTCCTCTCGCGGGACATGATGGAGGACATTGGCCATGACCACAAGGTCGTAAGCAGGGGCAAGGTCTGCTTCCGCGGATGTGAAAAGCTCGCCGTTGCGCGTAGCTGGGCCGATCACGCGCAGGCTCTCCACCGATGGATCGAAGCCATGGATCATTGCGCACGGCAGTCTCTTACGCAGACACGAAACTAAGAGACCGATGCCACATCCGTAATCCAGTGCGGTGCCGCTAAATTCGTGTCCGATAGTCTCAGCAATAAGCCGTGCCTTATGGTCGGCGAAGAACGTGCCCTCGCTCCCCGAAAATGAGATGCTCTGGTCGAGCAAATGTTTGTACTGAGACGCCAGGGGATCAAATTCGTGCATAAGGTCCACAGAACCGCCGCTGCGCGATCGGCGTGGTGTCCATCACAGATCGCGCAGCATAGAAGATAGTCCGAAAATGCCAATGATGCAAGAAGTCATCTAAGGACAGAAGGGTACGAGTTCGTGGAACACGATAAGCAAAACATCGTCTGTATTTCGACGATCGATTGGGACTTTGTCTGGCAAGGGCACCAGGAAATCATGTCTACGCTTGCTCGGCAAGGCCACCGAGTCTTGTTCATCGAGAATACGGGAGTACGCCGAGCTTCGTTCAAGGACTTTCCCAGGTTACGCGGCCGTTTGAAGAACTGGAGAAAAGGAATCGGTGGTATCCGTAAGGTGATGGACAATGTCTACGTCTATGCTCCGCTCGTGCTTCCGTTTCCCTATTCCCGTGTCGCCCAGCTCATCAATCGCTGGCTTGTTCGATGGACGCTCCGGAAATGGATGAAACCTATGCGATTCGATAGCCCGATTGTCTGGACATGGCTTCCCACCCCCATGGCATTGGACCTCATAGCGTTTTTTGATCCTCAATTGACCATTTATTATTGCTGCGACAACTTTGCCGCCACTTCAGCGACCAGCCGATGGGTGCGAGAATCCGAAGAGAGGCTGTTGCGAGAAGCCGATATGGTCTTTGCCCATTCGAAGTCCCTCTATGATCGCTGTGCGCAGATTGCGAAAGAGGTTCACGTCTTTCAATATGGGTTTAACCAGGGTGTGTTTGGCAAGGTGGATACTGCCGAGCCAGCCGATCTTGCCGGGATTCCTCGCCCGATTCTTGGTTATGTCGGAGGCCTCCATAAGCATGTGGACTTGGCCCTGCTCAAACAGGTGGCGGAAGTCCATCCGGCCTATTCGCTGGTCTGTATTGGGCCGCTCCAGGAATCGGTTGGCACGGTCTCGGTGCTCCCGAACGTACATTTTTTAGGACAAAAGCGGTATGAAGAATTGCCCTCCTATATCAGCCGATTCGATGTCGGGCTGATTCCCTATCAACTCAATGACTACACGCGCAGTGTGTACCCCAACAAGCTCAACGAATATCTGGTACTTGGTAAGCCAGTGGTATCCACCAAGTTGCCGGAAGTCGAGTATTTCAATTGCTGCCATCATGGCATCGTGACGGTTGCCGAAAACTCCCAAGACTTTGTCCGAGCCGTGAAAGACGTTATCGATGGTGACACGGCCGATCTGCGAATCAAGCGGACCGAAGAAGTTCGCGCGAATGCGTGGGGGCAGAAGATCGAGAGCATGCAACGGCTCATCGCGGCGAAACTCGAGGAGAAAGCGAAATCTCGCGAAATCAATTGGCAGGAAACGTTAGTTGGCGTGTACCGTCAAACGAGACGAAAAGTCCTGGCGCTTGCCGGCGGATGCGCGCTGCTGTACACCTTCTTCTTTCATACCCCCTTCGTGTGGGTATTGGCGCAACCGTTGCGAACTGCCGAGTCCCCACAGCTGGCTGATGCGATCGTTGTCCTCGCCGGTGGGGTGGGAGAATCGGGTGAAGCCAGCGACGCATATCAAGAGAAAGTCCAGTACGGCGTTGAGCTGTATCGGCAAGGCTATGCCGATACGCTGGTCTTTTCCTCAGGCGCGCACTATGTCTTCAAAGAAGCGCAGGTGATGCGGGCGCTGGCCATCAATCTAGGAGTGCCGCAAGACCGAATTGTGCTCGATGAAATCGGAGGTGGGAGTTATGCTAGTCTCAGGAATATTAAGCAGATGGCCGGTGCCCGGGGCTGGAGATCTCTCCTGATTGTGACGTCGCGATACAATACGACTCGAACCGCACTTGTCGCTCAAGCCAACCTCAGCGGCATTAATGAGGTTGTGGTATCCCCTCCCCAAAGCATGTTTTTTGGAGAGGGCCATGAAGTGCTAGGAAGGCACCTGCACGCGATCGTCCATGAATATGTCGCCATTGTCTACTATAAAATAATGCGGTATGTGTGAGAACCCGCCATTCGCAAAGGTAGGCCGGTTGGTTTGATGATGCTCTCGAGAAAATCCTTGACGGAAGAAGAGGTGGCGAGGTGGGGCTTTTCCTGGCCCACCGTGGCCCTTATGGCTCTGCCATTCCTGCTGTTTGCCTCGTGGATCGGGCGAAACATTTTTTCTCTGAGCTTCCGGATTCTCGAACATCAACAAAACCTCGGCCTGGATTATGCCATGGGGGTATTGTGGTGGTGCATTCTTGCACTCGGAATCTTAGCCTTTGGAGGTGAAAATAGAGGGCTATTAAGTGTTGGTTGGTGCGCCAAATTCCTCGTTGTGTTGCTGGGCATGTTGTTTTATGAACAACACTATCCACTCGATGCTTACTGGTATTATGGCGTGACAGTTAATGGGACAGTGCCCATGTGGCCTGAACTTGGCGATCTTCGAAAAGAATTTATCCCCTCCTTTAAGGCACTTCGTGACAATGCGGATGTGTTTGAAAAGAGCCCGGTCAGCATAGAGAACTGGCTACGGGCTGTTATGCTAGTTGGCCACCTCGCCGGCCCTTATTATCATGCACAAAAAGTCTTGTATGCCTTTTCAGGACTCATGGGGTCCTGGTTGTTCTATCGTGCCATCACGACCGCATTGGGGCGAGAATATCATCCGGCTTTCTACTTGATGGCGTGTTTCCCATCTGTTATCTTCTGGTCATCCATTTTGGGCAAGGACCCTCTTCAATTTTTCTTTCTTGGCTTCTATGCGTACGGATCAGTCATGTGGCTTGTTGAAGGGCGATTGCTGTCGGTTCTCTACCTCGGGGTGGGTATGTATGGTTCCTTCTTGTTTCGTCCCTGGACTGCCATGCTGGAAGGGGTAGTGTTGGTTTTGGCTACGGTATTGGGCCGCTGCCGTCGTTGGCAGCGACTTGCGTTCCTCTGTGCGGGTTTGGCGATGGCGGGCACTGCCGGAGGGCTCGACCCGGCAACACTCGAGCAACTGCTGCATTTGGATCAGAATAAAGCGTTCATGCTCAAATCGGATCCAACAATGGTCTTTGACCTCTTGGAGGAGCGAGCAAAGGGCATGGTAACGGACACGCAAGCGACTATCGGAGGAGGGAGCGGCGGAGATTTCACGCATGGGTCCGTCGATTTGCTCGATGCGTTTCTGGCCGGTCTCTACCGCCCGTTGCCATTTGAGGCCAAAAATGTCATGGTGTTGCTCACTGCATTGGACAATACCTTGTTGCTGATTCTTTCCTTATGGGCCCTAGTAAAAGTTCGGCTTGTGTATTTTCGTGATGCATTGGTGCTTTGGACGGGCTTTTACACGTGCGGCTGGTCATTGATGTATGGCTTCATCGTGCTGGGAAACTTCGGTTCTGGTGCGCGTTATAAACTTCAGATGATTCCGTTTTTTCTGATGTTTCTGCTGCTCATCATCCATAAGGAGGGACGGGGCTTGTTGGAAGCGAGGCTTTTCTCTTACCAGAAAGCTCTCGCCACTTCAGTTGGCGGGCGTCAGTAGCGAGCTGCGACTTATTGAGTCCCATAATCCTACCGGTTAGGGTGAGCCAATTACATTCTCGCTATAAGTGCAAAATGCGGCAATTCTTGCACAATCTTTTCAATCCGGTGTAAACTCACGCCCTCCCTGCGGGCTTTGTGATGCCGCCCGCGCCTATGCGCTTTGGCAAGGTTGAGATGAGGAAAACATGATTACGCGAATATGTCTGATAACCCCCCCATCGATTTTCTTGCTCGATGAACGGGTATTTATGACTCTCGGCATCCTCAAAGTCGCCGCAGTGCTTGAGCGGGCCGGAGTGGAAGTTGAAATGCTGGATCTCTCAGGCGTGGAGAATTATGAAGAAGTAGTAAGGGATCATGCTCGGGCCACATCGGCCCCGTGTTTTGGTCTGACGGCGACGACTCCCCAAATGCCTGCCGCGACGAAGGTGTTCAGGACCATCAGGGCTGTCCGCCCTGACGCCCGCATCATTATCGGGGGCCCGCACGTCACGCTTGTTCACGCTGCCTACAAGATGGAGCAGAGGCGAGGCGTACGAGGGCGAGCTACGACTGCGTTTCGCCAGTTAGAAGCAATGTTCGACGTGATCGTGGTTGGAGACGGAGAGATATCGGTCTTTCATGCGCTGAAGGACATGTCGCCTAAGCTGGTCGATGGAGACGATCCCAAAACCGATCTCTTCCTGACCAATCAAACTTATACGGAGCTTCCGTTCCCCGCTCGTCATTTGATCGATGTGGCTAGCTACAACTATTTTATCGATGGATTTCGAGCCGTTTCTATGATCGCGCAACTGGGCTGTCCGTTCGGCTGTGGTTTTTGCGGTGGAAGAATGAGCCCCTTCCTCAGGCGCATCCGCATGCGGACCTCCGAAAACATCGTCAAGGAAATGGTGAGACTGTATGAGGCTTACGGGTTCCAGGGGTTCATGCTCTACGACGACGAACTGAATGTCAATCCGAAGATCGTGGAGCTAATGAATTTGATTGCGGATACGCAAAATCGACTGGGGGTAGAGTTCCGCCTGCGGGGGTTCATCAAGGCGGAGCTGTTCACCGATGAGCAGGCCGAAGCCATGCGTCGTGCCGGATTCCGATGGATACTTGTGGGGTTTGAGGCCGGCCACGAACGTATTCTTGCCAACATTCAGAAGAAATCCAGTAAGGCCGATAACACTCGGTGTATGGAAATTGCCAAACGGCATGATCTTAAGGTGAAAGCGCTTATGTCACTAGGCCATCCAGGCGAATCGGAAGAGACCATTCTGGCCACTCGAGATTGGCTCTTGGCCGTGAAGCCTGATGACTTTGACGCAACGGTCATTACAACATATCCAGGCACCCCCTACTTTGACGAAGCTGTTGAGACGAAGCCAGGTGTTTGGACCTATACCTATGCTAAGACAGGAGATCGCCTGCATAGCATTGAAGTCGACTATCAGGAGGTGGCAGAGTATTACAAGGGGGTGCCAGGCGAGTATACCTCATATACGTACACCGATCACTTGAGCCCTGAAGAACTCGTGCGGCTTCGGGATCGGCTGGAAGCTGATGTGCGGGGAGCCATGGGAATCCCGTATAATACGGCGGCGCCTGCAGTTCGATACGAGCATTCTATGGGCCAGGGAACCATCCCCTCCAATATTTTGAAGATGACCGCCGCTCAGCGTGTCAAGGCCACTTGACTCGGCTCTTCTTAAGAAGAGCCGGGATGCACGATAGGCCAGATAGGGTTGCCTAAGAGCAATTCCGAGAGTATTTTCGGCCACGCTTTTTTGTTCTTTCTGCTCCTCCCACTCTGCCCTTCAAAGCCTTCCTGCGCGTCCCTTCGCGAAACATCTCTTTTAGCCTATCCGATCAAGCTTTTTCGAGGGATTTGCGCAGGCCTTCACAGTGATGAGGCTGAGTGTTCGTCTGGGATTTTGCTTTGACATTATGGGGCGGGTGATGCTATAAGTAGAAGATTTTTAAGGGCATTTATTGGTGGAGTTGAACCTCGCAAGGGGCGACCCTTGATCAGAGAGGTGTGCAAGGCATGATGAAAAATCAGCAACAGCTTCAGGGGATCGCGCTGATCCTAGCAATGGTGCTCTTCTGTGAACCGAGCTATATGGCTTGGGCTCAGTCAAAGCAAGGCAAAGGCGGGGGCCAGTCAGCTGCAGGGGCAGGCCAGTCTCAGCCGCGAAAATCTAGAGGCAGGAACGTTCATGATCCCCCCAATCTTCGTGGAGCCGAGGGCACTATCTCACTCTCATCGACGGAAGAAATTCTTCCGGGCGGGCAAGCGCTGTCACGTGCAGTAGTTCCTGATCAATACCTTCTCGGGCCGGGCGATGGCCTGACGATTAACCTCTGGGGAGAGTATGAGGAAGCCTATGACGTCAAGGTGAGCCCTGATGGGAGGGTCAATCTCCCGACGATCGGGACCTTAAAGGTCAAAGGGCTCAGTTTAACCCAGGCAGAAGCGTTAGTTGAGACGGAGGTTAGAAAATACTACAGAAACGTCAAGAGCGGACTCACTCTCGCCTCACTTCGAGTGTTTCAAGTATTGGTGCTTGGGGCGGTTCAACTTCCGGGATCATACTTGGCTACTCCCGTAAAACGAGTGTCGGATATTGTCGGACAAGCCGGCGGGGTTGTGTCGGGCGGGAGTTGGCGCAACATTCAAGTCCAGCGTGAGGGGCAAGTGGTGGCAATTGCGGATCTGACGGCGTTTCTTCGTCACGGAGATCAAGCAGCAAATCCGTACCTGCAAGATGGTGATGCAGTCTACATACCTCCAATGAGGCATCTGATCGTCTCGGTCATCACGACCGATGTAGCTATTACACCGACAGGGCTGGTTTCAGAAAGTACCACTCCGAGCAACATCGAGTTGAAACCGGGAGAGAAGATTGCCGATCTGCTGGCCGAATTAGGATCCGTGAGTCCGTGGTGGAACCTAGAAGGTGTCTATGTTTTAAGGGAAATAAAGGCTCCTGAAGGCACGATGAAGCTTCCAGTGGATGCACGACGGCTTCTCTTTGATAAGGACGAGAGCCAGAATTTTGAGTTGCAACATGGCGATCAGGTGTTTATTTCCTCGAATGTCCGGCGAGTGTTTGTAAACGGAGTCGTCCGTACGGGAGGGGCCTTCACCTATGTGCCTAATCGCACAGCCGAGGAGTACATTGGGTTGGCGGGAGGTGTGAGCTTGCAAGCGAGCCTAGAGCGTTCGACGATCCGCCGGGCAGATGGAACGGTGGAGCCGTTCAGTGCGGGCACAATTTTGCGTAGTGGAGATGCAATTCAAATTGAGCAAAAATACTTCGCCTCGCCTTCAGACTATGTCGGCATCATCGGAGGAGTCACTGGCCTTGTGTTCTCCATGTTCGCGTTTCTGAGCACCTTAAAATGAGCGCACACTCTCGGGCCCCTCAACTCCCAATGACGATATTTGACTACTGGAGGGTCTTGGTCCGATATCGTATACTGATCGCTTGCCTCGTGGCGGGGGCGACCGTATTGACGGGCATCCACGGAAAGTTTTTCGCCACCAAGCTTTATGAAGCCAAGGCCACGATTATGCCTGCTCGTGAAGAATCGATGGGAGGAGGGATCTCGTTCGGGAGTTCTGGGGGGGGGGGGGGGGAAGGGGGGGGGAGGTGGGGGGGGGGGGGCGAGGTGGGGGGG
>Ga0194120_10000301_pt1 | contig 91558 bp, 77 predicted proteins | sample TA2MahCa65mmetaG_FD_148642 | JGI IMG/M metagenome (GOLD analysis project Ga0194120, IMG submission 148642) | Freshwater microbial communities from Lake Tanganyika, Tanzania - TA2015019 Mahale Deep Cast 65m | ecosystem: Environmental > Aquatic > Freshwater > Lake | place: Tanzania: Lake... | reverse complement strand
TGCGTGGCCCTATCCTCCCGCTCCGGCCAACACCAGTCTACGGCACTAATGTGAATTTGGAACCGGACAATTCACGTGCGAATAAAACCGGACAACTTGACGTGCGAACTACACTCTTAAAACGAGGGCTTAACTTTGAGTCCTAATGGTGGTATAATCATGCAGGCACCCATGTCCTGGCAGAGGGATGGTGTGCGGCTTGCCGGCCGATTGGTGAATCTTGCGGGAAAACGCTACCCCATTCAAATCATTAGTCTTATCAGTCGAAGGATACCCGGGAGGTAGGGAATAGGTGGATCAGTTTGACGACCAGTTTTTAGGCGACGCCAGTGAGCCGCTGAACCTTCCCTTCGATGAGGAAAGCAATTTCTTTCATCCGGAGGAGGTTCACGACGGGGACGATTTCCAAGCGGCTCATCCCCAGGAAGAGTCTATCTACACGGACGATCCCGTACGCGTCTACCTGCGCGAAATGGGAGCGGTTCCGCTACTGACCCGCGAGGGCGAAGTCGATCTGGCGCGGAAGATGGAGCGCGGCAAGCTGCGGATGCAGAAGGCGATTAGCCGTTCGACGCTGGTCCAGTTGCTGGTACTTGAACTTTGCGAGCAGATTCGCAAGGGTGAAGACGAACTGGACAACCTCGTCGATTTGGGTGATGTGGAAGACGGCACGGCGGCCGATGTTCGCCGCCGGAAAGAGATCCACGGCCAGTTTCTCGATTACATCGGCCTGCACAAGAAGCAATCGCAGACCATTGATAAGTACAGTTCCATCGCTGCCTCCAACAAGAAGCTGAAGCGCCGCTGGCTGTACCGGTGGCGCCGTTCGGAAGTGGAAACTTCCCGTGCGATCCGCACGATTCCATTCCAGGTGTACAAGTGGAAGGAGTTTTCCCGCGAACTGGAGCGCGCCGCCGAGGAGATGTCCCACCTGGAAGCGGAGCTGAAAAAGCTGGAAGGCCGCAGCAGCCAGTCGGCCCAGGCCCGTACGCGGGAGCTGAAGCGCGAGTTGCGCAAGCGCGAGCAGACGGTGGGCGCCCGGCTGGGCGACCTGAAGCATACGATGGCCGTCATCCAGCACGGCGAACTGGAAGCCGAACGGGCCAAGAAGGACTTGGTGGAGGCCAACCTCCGCCTCGTCGTCTCGGTCGCCAAGAAGTACGTCAACCGCGGGTTGCATCTGCTGGACCTGATCCAGGAAGGCAACATCGGCCTGATGCGCGCCGCCGACAAGTTCGAATACCGGCGCGGATACAAGTTCTCCACTTATGCCACCTGGTGGATCCGCCAGGCGATCACGCGCGCGATTGCGGACCAGTCCCGCACCATCCGCATTCCGGTGCACATGAACGAGAGCATGAACAAGTTCCTGCGCGCCACTCGCGAGTTGGAAAAGGAAATGGGCCGCGCGCCGACCAACGAAGAGATCAGCCGGCGCATGGACATTCCGGTGGAAAAGGTCCAGAAGCTGAAGACCATCTCGCGCGACCCGGTCTCGCTGGAAACCCCGGTCGGCCGCGACGGCGAATCCGCCCTCGGCGATCTCATCGAAGACCGCTGGGTTGGTTCTCCGGTGGACAGCGTCATCGACACCAACGTACGCGATGAAACGGCCAACATCCTGAAGACGCTTTCTCCCAAGGAAGAGAAGGTCATCCGGCTCCGCTTTGGCATCGGCTGTGACCGCGAGCATACGCTGGAGGAGATCGGCCAGCAGTTCGACGTCACTCGCGAGCGCATCCGCCAGATTGAAGCCAAGGCCCTGCGGCAGCTCCGCTCCCCGGAGCGCGCACGCCACCTGCGGGCTTTGCTGGCCGCCCGCTAAAACCTGTTAATAGAAATTTAACCGGAGTTTCGCTTCCTGTTCCGGTGCATGGCGCTACACTCGATCCATGCATTCCCGGCTTTTCCCTCTTCTCGCGATTTGTCTGCTCGCAGCAACCGCCTTCGCGCAATCGGAGGTAGGCGGCGCCACGCTCAACGGAACGATCACCGACCCCTCCGGGGCGGCCGTGGCCGGGGCGAAGGTGACCGCGGTGAATCAGGATACGGGCCTGACGCGGGAGACGGAGTCCAGCGCCGCGGGCCTCTACAGCATGGTGCGGCTGCCCGTCGGCGTCTACGATCTCACTGTGCAGATGCAAGGGTTCCGGCCCACGAAGCGGACCGCCATCCGCCTTGCCATCGGCGCGCTGATTACCCTGGACGTCAAGCTGGAGCTTGGGACGACGCAGGAAACGGTCACTGTCACGGCCGAAGTGCCGATTGTCGAAAGCACGCGTTCCCAGACCAGTTCCACGGTCAATGAGCGCGCGGTTTCGGACCTGCCGATCAACGGCCGCAACTTCCTCGATTTCGTCCTCCTCACCCCCGGCGTGCATCGCGACCCGCGGTTCGGTGACATCAGCTTCGGCGGCCAGCGGGGGACGGCCAACAGCCTGCTGGTGGACGGCGGCGATTCGAACAACATCTTCTTCGCCCAGTCCTCCGGGCGCGCTGGAGCAGGGCGCAACCCGTACAGCTTTTCCCAGGATGCCGTGCAGGAGTTCCAGGTCAACACCAACGGCTATGCGGCGGAGATCGGCCGGGCCGGCGGCGGCGTAATCAACGTCATCACCAAATCGGGAACCAACAACCTCCACGGCACCGGCTTCTGGTTCTATCGTGATCGCGCCATGAACGCCAACACTTTCATCAACAATTCGCGGGGCATCGCGCGCCAGCCATATCACTTCAACCAGTTCGGCGGCAACATCGGCGGGCCAGTCAAGCGCGACAAGGTTTTCTTCTTCTTCGACTATGACGGCCAGCGGAACAAGAACCCGAACCCGGTATTCTTCACTGTCGCTCCGCCGTCGGATGCCCTTTCGCAGCAGGCCGCCCGCGAACTGGCGCCGTTCCTGACCTCCTACACGCGCAATTTCGACAACAACATCTACACCGGCAAAGTCGACTGGATCATCTCGGCGCGCAACAACCTGTCGGTTCGCTACAACGCTCACCGCTTCACCGGCGTCAACCTGGAAAACAGCGGCAACGCCAGCGCCGCCGAGCACACCGGCAACTCCAACGTCACTACGGATAATATTGCCATCACGCACACGGTCACCCACGGCGCCAACCGCGTCTCGGAGACACGTATCATCTTCCTCCGCGACGATGAGCCGGGCGAAGCCAACTCTACCGCACCTGAGGCCGTAATCCGCCAGGGCGGCGTGACCGCGATGCAGATCGGCCGCAACTTCTTCAGCCCTCGCTTCACCAATACGTTCCGCAACCAGGTGATTCACTCGACCACGCATACGCGCGGCAGGCACACCTTTAAATACGGCTTCGACATCAACAGCGAGTCGATCGATAATTTCTTCCCGGGCAATTTTAGCGGCTCCTACACGTTCAACAGTTACGCCGATTTCGCCGCCCGCCGGCCGTTCAGCTTCACCCAGGCCTTCGCCGGCCAAAACACCTCCGGCCCGCTGACGCAGCCGAACGTGAGGGAATATGCCTTCTTCGTGCAGGACTCCTGGCGCGTGAATGACAAGCTGACGCTCAACTACGGCGTCCGCTATGACCTGATGGATTCCAAGGACCCCATCGTTTCCAATCCCGATCCCGGCCTCGCCGCCCTGAGCCTCAACACCGGCCGCATGAACCTGGACACGAATAACTGGGCCGGACGGTTCGGCTTCGCCTACCGCATGGATCAGAGTGGCAGCTTCGTCGTCCGCGGCGGCTACGGGATCTTCTATGGCCGCACGCCGGCCATCATGACGGGCACGGCCCATTCCCAAAACGGCATCCAGGTGCGTACTTATACTTTGCGCACGGATCTGCCAACCTATCCCAACGTGCTTTCGGCTCCGCCGGCGCTCGGCGTGACACCCGACATCTACGTCTTCGCCCCGGACTATGTCCAGCCGCAGACGCACCAGTGGAACTTGAACCTGGAAAAGTCGTTGGGCCGGGACTATTCGATCACGCTTGGCTATTTGGGGGTGCGCGGCGTGCATCTTTCCCGCACCCGTGACATCAACCTGTTTCCGGCGGCCGAGGTGCAGGGCCGCTTTGCCGACGGCACGGCGGTCAGCTTCTTCCGCCACCCGGGAGCGGCAGCGCCGGACCGGCCCAACCGCGCCTTCGGCCGCGTCAGCCTGTTTGATTCCGGCGCCGACTCGATTTACCACGGCGGATTCGTCCAGCTCAACAAGCGCTACGCGAAGAACTTCCAGGTGATGGCCTCTTACACGTGGTCGAAGGTGATCGATTCTGTGCCTGATCAGACTTCGGTTGTGGTGGGCGGTTCCGACGACGCGAAGGTCGCTCAGGATACGCTGTTGCCGAATCTGGATCGCGGTCAGGGAGACCCGGACCTGCGCCACCGGTTCGTGATGAGCGGTCTGTGGGATCTGCCCTACGCACGGTCGCTCTCGAACCGCTTTGCGCGCGCGGCACTGCGAGACTATCAGGTGTCGCTGATCACAACGCTCGAATCGGGGCGGTGGTTTTCGGCGTTAGTAGCCACCGACGTGAACAATAACGGGAACACTCGCGCGGACCGGCCGCCGCTGATCGGGCGCAACACGATCGAGGGACCGGGCCTGGCGACGGTGGATTTTCGCTTCTCCCGCGACGTGGAGCTGTACAAGGAAAAAGCGAAGTTGCGGCTTATCTTCGAAGCGTTCAACCTGACCAACCGGGCGAACTTTAATAATTTCAACCGCGGCCAGTACACGTTCAACGCGACAACCCGCGTGTTCACACCGACGACGAACTTTTTGGTGAGGACGGGGTCGGCGGACCCGCGGATTCTGCAATTGGCGGCGAAGATCATCTTTTAGGCATGGGCTGCTCGACGTAATCCCCGCCGGCACAGTTGGCTGGCGCGGGATGGGAAGATAAGAGTGAACCATGGCGATTACGCGAAGGGCTTTTCTACCTGTTTGCGGGGCGGCGCTGGCTGGAGCCTGTGGGGAGCGCGGCACGGCCGGGTTCACGGGGCTGGCTTTCGTAGCGAACCAGGCGGGGAAGGCGATTGCGGTGGTGGATCTGACCGCGTTCGCAGTGATGCGGCACATTCCGCTGGATGCGGCGCCGGCGCAGTTGGTGACGCATGCCGACCGGGCCACGGTCTACGCGCTGTCTCCGGAAGCGGGGACGGTGCATGAGATTGCCGCCGATCAGTTGCGTGTTGGGCGGCAGGCGCGGCTGGGGGCGAAGGCGCACTCGCTGCGGTTCGCCAAGGATGCCAGCGCATTGTGGGGGTTGTGCGCCGAGGAGCGGCTGCTGGTGCGGCTGCCTCTCGATGGATTCCGGCCTGACGTTCGCGTTACGTTACCGGGTTCGCCGGTGGACATGGATGTTGCACTCGACGACTCTTTTTCGGCGGGGCATGCGGCGGTGAGTCTCTCCGGTACGGGGCAGGTCTTGCTGATGGACTTGCAGGGGGGGAGCCGCAGGCTGATCAAGGTGGGCGGGCAGTTGGGCAAGGTGCGGTTCCGCAAGGATGGCCGGCAACTGTTGATCGCGAGCCTCGACGATAACCAGGTGATCATCTACGACCTGGCGGCGGACCGTCTGTCAGTGCGGCTGCCGCTGGCCGTGCGCCCTGATTTTTTCTGCATGAACGAGGATGGCGGGCAGTTGTTCGTGACGGGCGTCGGGCAGGATGCGCTGGTAACGGTCTATCCCTATCAGACCGAAGTGGGGGGAACGGTGCTGGCGGGACGCTCACCGGGCTTTCTGGCGGCTAGTTCAGGACCGGATTACTTGTTTATCGCGAATTCGAAATCGGATGATGTCACGATCGTGAACATACGGACGCAACGCGTGATGGCCGTGGCGGCGGTGGGCAAGGATCCCTGCTTCATCGCGGTGACGCCGGATAATCAATACGCACTGGTGCTGAACCGCGGCTCGGGAGACATGGCGGTGCTGCATGTATGGACGCTGGGGGCCAATCGCACCAGGTCGGCGTCCATGTTCACGATGGTACCGGTGGGTTCGGAGCCCGTGAGCGCGGTAGTGCGGAAGCTGTAGTTAGGGGGTAGCGGGCTCGGGTTCCGCCGACACACCGATGTCGATGGCGACCTTCCCTTCGCCTCCCGGCTGCTTGCGCCAAACCGTTAGATAGCGGCCGCGGCGCTGCATGCGTTGTCCGGCGGGATCCTCGTAGATCATCTTCGAAGTGCCGCTGGTGTAGCCGAGGTCGGCGGAGAAGGCGATGTCGCCGAAGTCGGGCTGCCAGTGGAGGGAGTTGCCGGGGCTGCTGAGCAGAGGGTCCATCAGGGCGCGGATGGCTTCGCGGCCCTCGACGAGGGCGCCATTGGAGCGGACCATTTTTCCGTCGGGTGCAAAATAGGAGGCCCAGCCGGCGGCGCCGCTGGCGGCGGTGTCGCGATCAAAGAGGCGGTCGCCTTCCAGGAGGACTTCGGCGCGGTTGGGTTGTGCGTGGAGGCCAAGGAGAAATCCGGCGAGCAGGGCAACGGGGATGAGGAGAGTTTTCATGGCGACCTCACTTAGGCGGACGGATAACGTGATCGATGCCTTTGCGGACACCGTAGTCGGAAGGCATGGTTTTGTAGTCGGGCCCGCCTCGGGCATTGTAGTTCCAGGCGATGGAGCCAGCGCGGAGGGTGAGTTCGCAGAACAGGCGCTGGCGGCCTTCGAGACGGCCTGCGCTGGCATCGGCGTAGCCGAAGCTGCCTGACTGGAGATTCCAGACGGCGACGTCGGCGCCGGCGCCGGCGGAGAGATGGCCGAGCTCAGTGCGTTGGATGGACTGGGCGGGGGTCCAAGTGGAGGCGCGGATGACGTCTTTGAGCGGCATGCCGAGGACGAGGCACTTGGACATGGTGGTGGGCATGTCGATCATGGCAGCGTTCATGCTGCCGGTGTGCAGATCGGTGGAGATGGTGTCGGGGTAGAAGCCCTGGGAGATGGCGGCCGCGGCGTTGCGCAGCACAAAGCTACCGCCGCCGTGGCCGACATCGAACCTGACGCCGCGTTTGCGGGCTTCATGGAAGTAGCTGTAGAGCTTGCCTTGCTCATCCACCCACGGCACCGGGCCCCGGAAGCAATGCGTGCTGATGTCGCCGGGGCGGAGGCGTTTGGTGACCAGCTCATAGTAGGGGCGTTCGGGGAGGAAGTAGCCGAAGTCGACCATGATGGGAATGGAGGCGGCTTTCCCGGCGGCAACGGCTTCGTCGACTGACTCCCAGCCCGGCTTCTGATAGTGAGCCGACTTGACCCCTACAACGACATCCTTGTGCGCCTTCGCCAGTTTCGCCACCGCGGCGGCGTCGAAATCGCCCTGCTCCACGAAATCGGTCATCATGCCAAAGCCGGCGATGTTGATGAGGGCGAGCACGCGTGTGCGCGCCCGGTCGATCACAAAGAACCGGAAGTCCTCGAAATTGCGCCAGCCGCTGGAGCCGGCGTCGACCATGGTGGTGACGCCGGTGCGGAAGCTGAAGGCGTCCGGCTGCACGCTGTTGTCGCCCGCCCAGGCGTTCTTGATTCCGGTGGAGTGATAAAGATGCGTGTGCAGATCAATGAGGCCCGGCGTGACATGTAACCCGCTCACATCGATCACGCGGCGCGCTTGTGCGGCGGGGATGTTCGACGCAACGGCGGAGATTTTGCCATCGCGGATGGCGACATCCATGGGGGCATCGATGTTGTTGCGCGGGTCGATGAGGTGGCCGCCCTTGAGCAGGAGGTCGTGGGATTGGGCGGATAGCGCGGCGCAGACAAGAGTGAGCGTGATGAGCTTCATGCCTTGACGATCCTTTCGTGGCGCTTGTCCCAGGCCAGATACTGGCGCTTACGGAGCGATTGGTTGCCCATGAGGGCGGCGACGACGCCGTAGTAGCCTAGCATGCAGTCGCACTTGAGTGGCTCATTGTCGCGGATGGCGGCCATGAGGTTGCGGTGATGGAGGTCGACTTCCTCGCCACCGGTCTTGATGTGGGTCACCTGGCGGGCTTCCTTTTCAAAGGTGCGCTGGGGACGGATGAGAAAGCCTTCGCGGGTGAAGTGGAGGGTGGCGTGGTGGCCGCGGATCATGTGGTCGATGGGCGCGTCGTTGGCCATGGAGGAGACCAACTGGACGGTGATGCCGTCGGGGTAATCGAGCAGGATGTTGATGGTGTCGGGGATTTCAGCGGGGCTGGAGGCCCAGAAATGTTTACCGCCCGTGGCCACGGCGCGCTCGGGGAAGGTGAGATTGAGCGCCTTGATGAGGCGTGTGACGCGGTGGATAAAGAGGTCGGTGGCGATGCCGCCGGAATAGTCCCAGTAGCGGCGCCAGCCGAAGAAGCGGTCGGGATCAAAAGGGCGCTTGCGTGCGGGACCGAGCCAGGCGTTCCAGTCGAGGTTGACGCCGGGCTTGACGTCGGCATCGTTGCGGCCGGTCCAGAAGTCATTGCCGGGATGGTTGCGCGAGTAGTCGATTTGGGCGAGGACGACCTTGCCGAGCGCGCCTTCGCGGATGTAGCGGTTGGCGGTTTCGTAGGAGTCATCGGACATGCCCTGTACACCGACCTGCATTTTGACGCCGGTCTGGCGGATCTTGGCAACCACTTTACGGGCCTGATCGACGCTGTAGGTCATGGGCTTTTCGCAGTAGATGTGCTTGCCGGCATCGGCGGCGTCGAGTGTCATCTGCGCATGCCAGTGTTCGGGGGTGGCGATGAGGACGTAATCGATGTCCTTGTTGTCGAGCAGGCGTCGGTAGTCCCTGACCTTTTCGCCGCCGGTCAGCGTGGCGGCGGAATCGAGGTTTTTCTCGTAGACATCACAGACGGCGGTGATGGCGCAGTTGTCGGACTCCTTCATCTTGACGAGAGCGCGCATGTGCGAGTGGGCCATGCCGCCGCAGCCGATCACGCCGATACGGAGGCGCTGATTGGCGCCGGAAACCTGCGCGTAGGAAGAGGCGGGCAGGGCAATAGCGGAGGTGGCGAGAAAGCCTCGCCGGGAAATACGTGGCATGAGGTGATTGTATGCCAGGCGGGGAAGTCAGCGGAGGTTGCGGAGTGATCCGCTGTTGAAAGCTAAGGATTTGTCCGCGGAATGAAACAGATTACGGGAGGGGCCTGGGCCAATGGAATAGGGCCTGCATCCTTCAGCCGCCGACCGGCATCGTATACACTGGAAGAAGCATTATGGCTGGTACAAACACACTCACCTTTACCGATTCGAGCTGGGAGGCCGACGTGTTGAACTCGGACGTTCCCGTCCTGGTGGACTTCTGGGCCGAATGGTGTGGCCCTTGCCGGATGATGGCGCCCACGGTGGATGCCGTGGCTGACGAATTCGCCGGGAAGGCGAAGGTCGGCAAGCTGAATGTGGACGAAAACGGCGGTACCGCCATGCGTTACAACATTCGCGGCATTCCCACGTTACTGGTGTTCAAGTCCGGGCAAGTTGTCGCTCAGAAGGTCGGCGCCGTCGGAAAGTCCGACGTCTCGGAACTGCTGAACGCCCACCTGTAGAATCCGAACTTTCTAGGAAGTTACGGCTCCGCGCGCCGAGGAGGACACCGTCAAAGCATACTTGGCAAAGACGCCTGAGGTGTATTTGGGCGCGGGCGGAGTGAAGTCTCTCAAGCGCTCCTTGATCTCCGCTTCGGGTAGTTCGAGGTCGATTGTGCCGTTCTCGATATCGATGCGGATCGGGTCGCCGTCGCGCACGGCGGCGATGGGTCCGCCGGAGGCGGCTTCCGGCGCAACGTGGCCGATCATGAAGCCGCGTGTTGCTCCGGAGAAGCGTCCGTCGGTGAGCAGCGCAACGCTGTCGCCGAGTCCGGCGCCCATGATAGCGCCCGTGACGCCTAGCATCTCGCGCATGCCGGGACCGCCCTTGGGACCCTCGTAGCGGATTACCACCACATCGCCGGCCTTGATCTTCCCGCTGATCACCGCCTCCATCGAGGCCTCTTCATTTTCAAATACGCGCGCCGGACCCTGGTGGATCTTGCGCTCAATGCCGGTGACCTTGATCACACAGCCTTCCGGCGCCAGGCTGCCGCGCAGAATCACAAGGCCGCCGCTCTTCTTGATGGGATCGCTAAGTGGATGGATCACCTTTTGACCCGGCGTCTCCTGGGCCTCAGCGGCTTCTTCGGCCAGCGTGCGGCCGGTTACAGTGATGGCGCTGCCGTCGGCAAGTTTGCCCTGGACCAGGCGCTGCGCAATCAACTGGATGCCACCGGCGCGGTCAACGTCGACGGCGGTATAGGTGCCCGCGGGGCGGAGGTCGCAGAGCAGGGGCGTGCGGATGGAGATGGCGCGGAAATCGTCGATCTTCAGGTCGACGCCGGCATCGTGCGCCATGGCGAGCAGGTGCAACACGGCGTTGGTGGAGCCACCGGAGGCGGCGACCGAGGCGATGGCGTTCTCAAATGCCAGCCGCGTGCAAATGTCGCGCGGTTTGAGATCGCGCTTGACGGCGTCCATGATCACCTCTCCGCAGCGTACGGCGGCATCATTCTTGCGCGCGTCCACTTGCGGAACGGAGGCCGTGCCCAAGGGGGAGAGCCCGATCACTTCCATGATGGTGGCCATGGTGTTGGCGGTGAACTGGCCGCCGCAGGCGCCGGCGCCGGGGCAGGCGACGTTTTCGATCTCGAGCAGATCCGCATCGCTCATCTTGCCGGCGGCGTGCGCGCCCACGGCTTCGAAAACATCCTGCACGGTGACGTCGCGGCCCCTGAAGTTACCGGGGAGGATGGAGCCGCCATAGAGAATCACGCCGGGAATGTTCAGGCGAAGCAGCGCCATGGCGGCGGCAGGAATGGTTTTGTCGCAGGCGACGAGCGCAACGATGCCGTCGAACATGTGACCGCGGGCGACGAGCTCGATGGAATCGGCGATGAGATCGCGGCTGACGAGGGAAGCTTTCATTCCCTCGGTGCCCATCGTGACGCCGTCCGAGATGGCGATGGTGTTGAACTCCATGGGGGTACCACCGGCCTTGCGCACGCCCTCCTTTACCCGTTCGGCGAGCGCGCGCAGGTTGTAGTTGCAGGGCATGGTCTCGATCCAGGTGTTGGCGATGCCGATATTCGGTTTGCGCAGATCGTCGTCGGTGAATCCGATCGCCTTGAGCATGGAACGGGCGGGGGCACGCTTGGGACCTTGAGTAATGGTATGGCTCTTTAGCTTCATGAACTTCTCATTCTACCGATACAATGGGCTGAGCTACCACCGATGCCGAAACGAATCCTGCACATACACGCTCATCCGGACGATGCGGAGATATTCAGCGGAGGCACGCTGGCGTTGCTGGCCGCGGCCGGCCACCACGTGACAATTGCGACGATGACGCCCGGCGATTGCGGCTCACACCACCATGACGCGGAAGAGATCGCGCGAATCCGGCGGCAGGAAGCGGCCAGCGCGGCGGCACTGATCGGCGCGAAGTATCTGTGCGCGGAGTTTCGCGACTTGTCGATTTTTGAGACTGACGAGGCGCGCCGGAGGGTGACCGCACTGCTGCGGCGCACGCAGCCGGATCTGGTGATCACTGCGCCGCCGGCCGATTATCACTGTGACCACGAAGTCACTTCGAACCTTGTTCGTGATGCCTGCTTTGCGGCGCCTGCGCCGAACTACTCCACCGCGGAGCTGGGCCACTGGGAGCCGCTGCCGGCGATTCCGCATCTCTATTTCACAGATCCCGCGGAAGGCGTGGACCGGGAGGGGCGGGCATGGAAGCCTCACGTGGTGGTGAACATGGAATCCACATTGGAGACGAAGCGGGCGATGCTGGCGGCACATCAAAGCCAACGGGTATGGCTGAAAGAGCACCACGGCATGGACGATTATCTGGAGACGATGCAGGAGTGGTCGGCGAAGGTGGGGGCATATGCGGGGTTGGCTTTCGGCGAGGGATTCCGGCAATACCGGATACATCCTTATCCACAATCGGGGCTGCTGGAGGAGCTGCTGGGGGCGGGGCTGGTGAAGGGGCTTTAGCGGGCGGCGGCTTCGTTGACGATCCTCCAGAGGAGTTGGACGCCGGAGTCGAAGCCGGCCAGTTCGATGCGCTCATCGTTGCCATGGGCGCGACTGTCGGGGCCGGTGCGGAGGAAGATCGGCGCGCCGTATACGGCCATGCCCTTGGCGCGGAGGAAGGCGCCGTCGGTCGCTCCGCGGGACATGTAGGGGACGACACGGGCGTTAGAGTGGGATTCCAACAGGACTTTCTCCATGGAGACGTATAGAGAGGTTGTCGTGGGACTGGGCTCGGTGGCGGGCATCTGCTGGCCTCCGGCGGGTTCCACGGTGACGAGACTGTCGTTGATGATGCGGCGGAAGCGCACGAGGACTTCGTCGCGGGTTTCGGTGGGGAGGCGGCGCGCGTCGATGAATCCGACAGCGACGCTGGGGATGACGTTGATCTTGACGCCGGCCTCAATCATGGTGGGAGAGAGAGTGGTTCGCAGCATCGCTTCCAACTCCGGCTCGCGGGAGCGGAGTTGATTGGCGGCGGCGAGCGATCCGGCTTCGTTTTCGAGCTTGGGGAGCAGGTCGCGGAGCCATTCGTACTGCGGGATGCGGGAGAGAGCGCCGAGGTAGAGGCGGGTTGTGGGGTTGAGATAAACCGGCTGGTCGGCATCGTTGAGGCGGATGAGGGCGCGGGCCAGGCGGACGACGGGATTGTCGGTGGTAGGCGATGATCCATGGCCGGCGCTGCCTTGGGCGGTGAGGCGGACGCGTGTGGGGATCTTCTCGCACGTCTGGACATGGAACAGACGGAGGCCGGCGGCGGTGTCGGCGGCGTAGCCTCCTTCGTGAATGGCGAATTCGGCGTCGATTTTCGCCCAGGCGTTGGCGATGAGCCATTGAATGCCGGTGGAGCCCGCTTCTTCATCGGCCTCGCCAAGCAGGATGACGTCGCGCGCGAGGGGCACGCCGCGGCGCTTAAATTCGACCAGCACGGTCATGTGCGCGGCCAGCAGAGCCTTGTCGTCCTGCGTGCCGCGGCCGTAGAGGTAACCGGATTTCTGGCGCGCGGCGAATGGCGCGACGGTCCACTGCGTGGGATCGGCCGGGACGACGTCGGTGTGCGCCATCAGCAACAGCGGACGGCGCGCGCCATTGCCGGCCAGGCGCGCGATGACGTTGAGGCGCGTCCTGTCGGGACCGAGCAGTTCGGTTGCGATTCCTTCCTTGGCCAGGGCGACGCGAATGTATTCGGCGGCGGCGGTTTCGTTACCGGGCGGATTGGTCGTGTCAATCCGAACGAGGTCGCGGATGTACTGCCGCGCCCGGCGAGTCATCTCGCTTTGCTGCGCGCACAACGGCAAGGCAGCAAGCAGGGCGGCGGCGACCCTCACCCAAATAGCCACTGTGTTCAAATCTTACAGCGAAGCGGGGGGCGCGGTCGAGTGGAGATTTGCGGGCGTGACTAGGAACGGGCGATGCAGTTTGACAGTCCTTCCCGCCGAAGGGCACAATGCCTTTTGCCCGCGCCCCAACCCCTCCGCCAACTTGGATTGCTCGATGCTTCCTCGATCATCGTCGGGTCGATGATCGGGAGCGGGATTTTTCTCGCGCCGGCGTTGATTGCGGGGATCATCGTGGAGTCGGGTTTGGGGGCGGGGAACTTTGTATTCATTTGGGTGATCGGGGGGCTGCTGACGTTGTGCGGGGCGCTGGCGTATGGGGAACTGGCGGCGGCATTTCCGCAGAGCGGGGGGCAGTATGTGTATCTGCGGGAGGCGTTCTCACCGGTGTGGGGGTTTTTGTACGGGTGGACGCTGTTCGCGGTGATTCAGACGGGCTTCATCGCGGCCGTGGCAGTGGCGTTTGCGAACTACCTGGGGGTGTTTATACCAGGGATCAGTCAGTCGAACACGCTGGTTCAGGCGGGCGGGTTGCGGGTCTCAACGGTGCAGGTGGCGGCAATTGCGCTGGTAGTCGTGCTGACTTGGGTGAACTCGCGAGGATTGCGCGAGGGGACGCTGGTGCAGAACCTTTTCACGTTCGCCAAGGTGGCGGCGCTGGTGGGGCTGGTGGCGTTCAGTTTGGGAGGAGGGAAGGGAGACTGGGGGAATTTTCAGCCGCTGCTGCCGGAGACGATGGCGGGAGGATTTCTGGCGGCGTTCGCGGTGGCGATGTCGAAGGCGCTGTTCGCCTATGATTCCTGGTATACGGTGACGTTCGTCGCCGAGGAGACGCGGGAACCGGCGCGAACGCTGCCGCGGGCACTGGCGGCGGGGACGCTGGCGGTGACGATTCTGTACAGCTTGGCGACGGTTGCGTACTTGTACATCGTGGGGATGAAGCGGGCGGCGGCGGTGACGGATCAGCGGATCGCAGCGCTGACGGCGGAGATTGTGCTGGGGCCCGTGGGACTGACGCTGATTTCGGGGGCGATTCTGCTTTCGACAGCCGGGTGCGTGAACGGGCTGGTGTTGTCAGGGCCACGGCTGTACTTCGCGATGGCGCGCGACGGGTTGTTCTTCCGCGGAGCGTCGAAATTGGATCCGGAGCGGCGGACACCGACGGGGTCGCTGTGGCTGCAGGCGGGCTGGTCCGTGGCGCTGGTTTTGTCAGGCAGTTTGGGCGAGCGCGGGGCGCAGCTCTATAGTGACCTGCTCACCTTTACTTCGTTCGCGTCGCTGCTGTTCAATGCGCTGACAGTGGCCGGGCTGTTCGTGCTGCGGCGGAAGATGCCGAAGCTTGAGCGGCCGTATCGAGTGTGGGGCTATCCGGTAGTGCCGGGGCTGTTTGTGGCGGTGGCGGCGTTTTTCCTCATCTTCATTGCAGTGGGAGATCCGCGGAATTCCGGGTTCGGGCTGGTGACGATTCTGGCGGGGGCGCCGCTTTATCTTTACTGGCGGTCGAGGGCCAACTGAGAGACGGTGGCGGGATAGAGGGGCGGGCGCGCGCCTTCGGGGGCGCAACCGAGCAGGAATTCGACGGCGGGCCCGCAGACGCGGCCCTGGCAGGGGCCCATGCCGCAGCGGGTGTGGAGTTTCATGGCACGCCAGGTTGTGTGGGAGGTTAGCTGGGAAAAGCGTACGTCTTCGCAGCGGCAGATGATGGTGCCGGGGTGTACGAGGCGGCGGAGTTCCGGGCGAAGGGAGAAGGCGGAGTCCATTTCCCGGGGGAAACGGGAGGCGCGCATGCGGGCGGTGAATAGAGATGTGGCGGAGTGCCTGTCGCCGGTTGCGGCGTAGCCTGCGATGCGGCCTTCGATGATGGATAACTCGGCGCCGCCGATGCCGGTGGGTTCCCCGGCGCACCAAATACGTTCGCGCGTGGTGCGCTGGAATTCATCGACAAGGACTTCGCCGGTTGCGATGCGGCAGCCGAGGAGGGCGGCGAGTTCGGAGTTGGGGACAAGGCCGAAGCCGCAGGAGAGATAGTCGCAGGCGAGGCGGCGGCTGTTGCTGAGGAGGATCTCTTCCAGCTTGCCGTTTCCGTGCGCCGATACAGGCCAAAGGCCGGTGCGGTATTTGAGAGCAAGATAGCGGCCCATCGAGAAGGCTTGAGCGAGTTTGGCCGGTTGACGCCAGAGGTTGGCAGTGAATCGCAACACGCGCTGGCGCGGGGCTTGTTCGGCAACAAGAAGGATGCGCGCGTTGCGCTTGGCGAGGTAGGCGGCGACGGCGAGCAGCAGGGGTCCTGTGCCGGCAACGACGACGCGCTTGCCTTCGATGGCCAAGCCGCCCTTGACCAACGCCTGCAATCCGCCGGCGCCCATAACGCTGGGTAGGGTCCAGCCGGGGAAGGGGAGGAAGCGCTCACGCGCGCCGGTGGCGAGGATGAGTTTCTCGTAGCTGATTTGGGCGGGTACACCCGCGCGGTCAGCCATAAGGAGGCCAGGGCGCAGGGGGCCGAGGACCTGTGTTTCGAGCCAGGTTTCGACGCCGCGCGGCGGCTGCCTGCCTTCTCCGCGCCAGATCTGGCCGCCGGGCGCGGGGTTGTCATCGATGAGGAGAACGCGCCGGGAACGCTCGACGGCGGCGGATGCGGCGGCAAGTCCGGCGGGTCCCGCGCCGACGATGACCACTTCGAAGTTAGCCGGCATCGGTTGAGACCTCCATGCCCTGGCGGACCGGGATCTGGCAGGTTCGCTGGTGGGGCTGGCCGTCGATGGTGGCGCGGCACTCAAAGCAGATGCCCATGCCGCAGAGGGGGCCGCGCGGTTCGCCGCGGACGGAGGAACGTGTGGCGTCAAGGCCTGAGAGCGCGATGGCGGCGGCTACGACGCTGCCTTCGGGCAGGCTGACGGGCTTTCCGTTGACGCGCAACCGGATCATTGAGGGAACCTCGCGGGGAGGTAAGGCTCAGGCGGGATCGCGGGCGTGCGGCCGGCGATGGCATCGGCGATGAGGCGGCCGGTGGCGAGCGATGTTGTGATGCCGAGCCCCTCATGGCCGGTGGCGAGCCAGAGCCCTTCGCGGCCGGGCGCGGGGCCGATGAGGGGGAGGCTGTCGGGGGTGGCAGCGCGAAAGCCGGTCCAGGCACGGATGACGCGCAGGTGTTCGAGCGCAGGCATGAAGTGGATGGCGCGGCGGAGCATACGGGCGAGGAATGGCGCGTCGATGGAGGTGTGGGTGACGTCGTACTGGCGGGAGGAGCCGATGAGAAGCTGGCCGGTGGTGCGCGGCTGAAGGTTGAAGGCGACCGATTCGGTGTCGTGGCCGTGGGCGCTCTTCAGGTAGCCCAGCTCAACGAGCTGGCGCCGGAGGAAGCCGGGGTAGCGGGCCGTGATGGCGAGGTGGCCCTTGCGGGGCCGGACGGGGATAGCAGGAAGGAGTTCGCGCGCCCAGGCGCCGGAGGCGAGGATGATGTTGGGGGATTCAATACGGTCACCGGTAGTGAGATGAACCGAGTGCCTGCCAATGGAGATTACGCGGTCCGCAAGCAGGCTGGCACGACGAAGTTGGGCGCGGGCGAGCAGCCAGGCGGCGGCACAGGGTGCGTAGACGACGGAGTCGCCGGGAATGAGCAGTGCGCCGTGGAGGCCGCGGCGGAGGTTGGGCTCGGCATCGGCGAGCTGTGCGGCGTCGAGCACTTCGACGTTGACGCCGCGCGCCACATAGTAGGCGTGCTTGTGCGCGACGGCCTGCATTTCTTCCTCGTCCGCGGCGACCCAGAGGGTGCCGCTAGGGTCCCACTCGAGTTCGGCGGGCATTTCGGGGGAAAGCGTGCGCCAGAGCTGTTGCGAGTAATGCGTGAGGGCGAACTGGGCTTCGGAATCGTCCATGACGACGATGTGGCCCATGCCGGCTGCGGTCGCGCCACCGCCAATGACCCGGCTTTCGACTACGGCTACGCGCAGGCCAACGGTCGAGAGGGCGTCGGCACAGGCGGCTCCGACAATGCCGGCGCCGATGACGACGGCATCGGCTGTCATCGGCCGATGCCCAGCCAGAGCGGGTCGCGCGAGTCGAGGATGAGGGTTGCCTCGGCATGGACAAAGGCGGAGCCGGTGATGGTGGGGACGATGCGGCCGTTGTCGCGATGCCAGGTTGCTTCAAACAGGCTGCCGACGATGCTCTCCTGGCGCCAGATGCCGCCTTCGGCGAGTTTGCCGTCCTCGGCGAGACAGGCGACCTTGGCGCTGGTTCCGGTGCCGCAGGGAGAGCGGTCATACGCCTTGCCGGGACAGAGCACGAAGTTCTTGCTGTCGGCGCCGGCGGAATCTGGGGGAGCGAAGAGTTCGATATGGTCAATTTCAGCGCTGCCCTCGCCGGTGATGCCCTGTTTGGTGAGAGCCTGTCGGATGCGCCAGGTGAAATCGGTGAGCGCGTCGACGTTGTCGAGGGCAATGCGCTGACCGTGGCGTTCGACCAAATAGAACCAGTTGCCGCCCCAGGCGACGTCACCGCTGACAGGGCCGTGGCCATCAACGTGGACAGTGACGCCGGACTGGGTGCGGTAGCTGGGCACGTTGCGGATGCTGACCTTGCCGTTGGAATGGAGAGTTGCCTTGACTTCGCCGACGGGAGTTTCCAGGCGATGCTCCCCAGGGGCGATGCGGCCGAGATATACGAGCGTGGCGATGAGGCCGATGGCGCCGTGGCCACACATGCCAAGATAGCCGACGTTGTTGAAAAAGATAACCCCGGCGGCGCAGGCGGGGTCTACCGGCTGGCATAAAAGTGCGCCGACGATAACGTCATTGCCGCGCGGCTCGTTGACGACGGCGGAGCGGAAGCTGTCGTGCAAATCGCGGAAGCGTTGGAGCCGCTCGGCGATGGTGCCGACGCCAAGATCGGGGCCCCCGGCCATGACCACGCGCGTGGGTTCGCCGCCGGTATGGGAATCGATGACCTGGACGCGCTGCACGGCGGATCAGGAGGCGGCCAGCGCGCCGAGCTGGGGCTGCGTGGCGAGGGCGTGGCGGATGATGGCGAGCACCTCTTCGCGCTCCTGTCCAACGAGTGTGAGCTTCGGCGCGCGAACCATCTCCGAACCCAGGCCGACTTCGGCCATCGCGAGCTTGATGTACTGAACGAGCTTGACCTTGGTGTCGAGGTGGAGCAGCGGGGTGTACCAGCGGTAGAGCTCGCGGGCCTGCTCCCAGCGGCCGGAGGTCGCCAACTCCCAAAGGACGCGATTCTCGTCCGGGAAGGCGTTCACCAATCCGGAGACCCAACCCTGGACGCCAAGCAGAACGCTTTCGAGCACCAGGTCATCGACACCGCTGAACAGGAGGAAGCGGTCGCCGTGCAGGTTGATGATGTCCGTAATGCGGCGCACGTTGTCGGAGGATTCCTTGATGGCGACGATGGTTTTCTCTCCGGCCAGCTCATGGAACATCTCCGGCGTGACGTCGACCGAATAGGAGACCGGGTTGTTGTAGAGCATAATGGGCAGACCGGTGGCGCGGGCGACGGCTTTGAAATGCTCGAGCGCTTCACGCCGGTCCGCCTTGTAGATCATGGCGGGGAGGACCATGAGGCCGTCGAGACCGATGCGGGCGGCATCTTCAGCGAATCGGCAAGCCAGCCGGGTTGTGTTTTCGGCGACTCCGGTGAGGACCGGCACGCGGCCGCCGACGGCCTGCTTCATGGCCTTCAGCACGGTCAATTTTTCGTCGTATTCAAGGGCGGTGTTTTCGCCGACGCTGCCGAGCAGGATGAGTCCGTGAATGCCGGCGCGGATCATGGCGTCGAGGTGGCGGGCGGTGGCATCCAGATCAAGCGACTGATCCGGCTTGAACTGCGTAGTGGCGGCGGGGTAGACGCCTTTCCAATCAACTTGCATGGTGACTCCTATTCGATCCCAGGATAAAACTCCCAGTTCGGGGTGAAGGCGGGTTGAAGCGTCAGGCCGGTGAGGGTGGCGCGGACCATTTCGACGGGAATGGAGTTGAGATGGAGAACCGCGTCGTGAAACGCCCGCTCGGACATGCGGCTGGAATCGACCAGTTCCTTGCGCAGCGTGCGGAACTGAAGAGCGCCGAGCATGTAGGCGGCCTGGTAGAGCGGCGCGTAGGTGGATTCAAAGGAGCGGCGCACTTCCCCGGCGGCGTTTTCGCGTTCATGTCCGACGCGCTCGACGAGATAGCCGACGCAGTCGGCGGCGGTCATCTTGCCCAAGTGAAAACTGAGCGAAAAAATGATGCGGGCGCAGCGGTGCATACGCCAGAAGAGCATGCCGACACGGTTTTCAGGCGACTTGGCGAAGCCGCGGTCCCAGAGGACCATTTCCCAGTACAGCGCCCACCCTTCGCCCCAAAAGGGCGTGCGGAATGCCTCGCGGTAAGGCATATAGCGGCGCGTCATAAAGCTCTGGAGGTGATGGCCGGGGATGAGTTCATGAAAGACGGTGGCGCGGGAGAAGTGGATGTTGTTGCCGCGCATACTCATCATTTTTTCCTCGTGGCTCATTCCGGAGGTGGGATAGCTGACGGAGATCACTTCGCCGCCGGTGAAAAAAGGATTGATGCGCTGGCGCTCGGGCGACATCATTCGCATGCGCCAGGTGTCCTTGGCGAGAGCCGGGACGGTGACCAGATCGTTTTTCTCCATGTAGCCGATAGCCTCGAGCGCAAGGTCGCGGACAAGCGCCGTCTGCTGGCCGGGAGGCACATAGAGGTTCTTCACGTGTTCCAGCGCGCGCTTCCAATCATCGCCGAAGCCCAGCTCTTGGGAGGCGCGCTTCATTTCGCGCTCACACCAGGCGAATTCGCGGTTGGCGATCTCGACCAGCTGTTCGGGTGTGTAGGCCACCAGGCCGGCAAGCTTTTCGCGGAGAAGCTTGGAATAAGCGGGGAGGCGCTTTCTCAGGCGCTTGAAGGGTTCACCGGCCCACCAGGTGAAGGAGGGATCGTACTCGTTGTAGAAGTTGAACCATTCAGTGAGTTCGGATTCGAGCTCGCTGGTGACGGCGGCGGCGCGGTTGGCGACGGTTTTGGCGGGGTTTAGCTTGGGAGCTTTTTCCTCGAGGGCGGCGATCTGCTTATCGATTTCGACAAGCGTTCCGGCGGCTTTGGCGGCGTCGAGCGGTTCGACGCGCTGGCGCGCTTCTTGGAGTGAGACGACGGGCTCGAGAAAGGGCACAAGGGAGAGGATCTCCTCGCGCTGGGCATCGATCTGGGCGAGCTTGTCGAGTTCCCAGGCGAGTTTGTTTTTGAGAAGGAGGTAGTCGACCTTGCCGTTCTGCGACAGCTTATCGAAGGGGAGAGTTCCGAGGCCGTTCTGCCAGGCCTTGAGAAACTGGCCGAGCTGTGTGATGCGGTTCTTCGACCAGACTTGATTATGGAAGCGGGAGAGGTTGCCGCGGTCCTCGGAATAGCGTTCGACGAGGGCGGCGAGGTGATCGGAGTTGGCGAGGGAGGCGAAGTCGGCTGGCAGGTAACTGTTCTGGGCGAAAGTGAGGCCGGCCAGAGCGAGGCAGGGCAGGAGTTTCATGGGAGTTTAGGGCGTTTCCGCCTTGCGGGCCTGGATGAGGACCGTGCCATCGATGTAGCCGACGTATTGAACGCCCTTGGGCGCGACGATGGCTTTGTCCTTGCTGCGGGCGTTTTTGTCGGCGGGCTCGATATCCATCGGCTTGCGGTCATTCCTCTTGCCAGTCTGCTCGCGCAGGCGGACCTGTTTGCCGTCGACGGCGATGACGCTCTCCATCAGCATTTTCGGTTTGGTGTCGCGGAGGATGCGTTTGCGCGCGCCTTCGGCAACGATGGCCTTGGCTTTTGCGCCGCGGGCGATGACGAGCAGGTCACCGATTTTGACGTCGCGGGCGACAGTGAAGGTCATAGGGCTGCCTTCTTCGATGTTGAGGGCGACATCGTTATCCAGGACGAGCAGGATGGGGGCGCCGTCGGCGAGGCTGGCGCTGTAGACGGTGGTGGGCTTTGGGGTGGCCGGCGCAGGCGCGGGAGCCGGCGGAGGTGCGGCTTCCTGTTGTTGCGCCGGCGCGGAGACTCGGGCAGGCTCCGGCGTGGCGGTTTTTTGCGGAGGCGCCTGCTTGGGTGCGCGCGAGGCGGCTGGAGCGGAAGTCTTCTTCTGTTGCTCTGACGGCGCGGAGGCCGGCTCGGGTTCAGCGGTGGCGGGAGCCGGCTCGGTGGGGGGCGCGGCGGCCTGTTCCACGAGGGCAGAGGCTTCCTCTTCCGGCGGCGGGGCGGATTGCCGCAGAAAGAGCATGGCGGCGGTGGCTCCGAAGATGAGCACGATCAGGGCGGCCCAGACGAGCTTTACGCGACTTTTTGCCGCGGCCGGCTTGGCGGCGGGCTTCTTTTGCTGTGGAGCGGGAACCGCGGCGGGAGCAACCGACTCCCAGCTTTTTTGCAGCTCGGCCAGCGTGGTATGCACTTCGCGCATGGTCTGCGGGCGCTGGGCGGCGCTTTTGCGGATGGACTTGTGGATGAGCTGCTCGAGATCCGGTGGCACTTCCTTGGAGATTTCGCGAACCGAGCGCGGCTCATCGCGGATGACGGCGGCGAGGGTGGATATGGTGGTGGAGGCCTGGAAGGCGCATTCGCCGGTGAGCATCTCATAGAGCACGACGGCGAAGGTGAAGATATCGGAGCGGGCGTCTACGGGCATGCCTTCGGCCTGCTCGGGAGACATGTAGCGGGCGGTGCCCATGACGGCGCCGACGACGGTGACGGGAGCGTTGATGTTGGTTGCCGTCTCGTCGGTTTCGGCGATGGGGGCGTGGGTCAGTTTGGCGAGGCCGAAATCGAGCAGCTTGGCGGCCCCGCTCTTGGTGACCATGACGTTGCCTGGCTTGAGATCGCGATGGACGATGCCGGCTTCGTGCGCTGAAGCAAGGGCATCGGCCACTTGAACGGCCAGCGGCAGGGCCTGGCTGACGCGCAGGCCGCCCTTGGGAATGGAGTCGGAAAGGGATTTGCCGTCGACGAACTCCATCACCATGAAGTCGGCATCGCCCTCGGAGAAGATGTCGTAGATGGTGATGATGTTGGGGTGGTTGAGGGCGGAGGCGGCGCGGGCTTCCTGAAGAAAGCGCTGGCGCATCTCCAGCGTTGCGCCCTTATCGGCGCGAAGGACCTTGATGGCTACGTTGCGGTTGAGACGCTCATCCCACGCTTTGAATACTTCTCCCATACCGCCCTGGCCGAGCTTCTCGACCAGGCGGTAATGGGAAATGGTTTGTCCTGGCTCCAGAGGCATGGACCATAAAGTATTTCATAAATCGGGCGCGGGATGGGGCGTCAGGCCTCCGCACCGCGGACCTTGGAGGAGGCGGTCTTGGTTTCGCCGCCGTTGCCGGCCGAGGAGTAGAGGCTGATGCCACCGCTGCCCGCGGCTGCTGCAAAGTCCGGATAGCAGTTGGCACCGTGCTCGGAGAGGTCGAGGCCGGCCATTTCTTCTTCGGCGGAGACGCGGAGTCCAACAGTGAAGGCAATCGTCTTGAAGAGGATGAAAGCGGTGGTGAAGGTCCACAAGAAGGCGGTACCGACGCCAATGAGCTGGGTTACGAGCTGACCCATGAGATCGTATTCGAGACCGAGGAAGAGGTTCTCGTGGAACAGCGCCGCGCCGATCGTGCCGAACGCTCCGCAGACGCCGTGGACGGAGATCGCGCCGACCGGGTCGTCAACCTTGATCTTGTCGAAGAACAGGACGGCGTACAGGACGATGACGCCGGCGATGGCTCCAATGATGACGCCGCCGAGCGGCGTAATGGTGGCGCATGGGGCGGTGACCGCAACCAGACCGGCGAGAGTCCCATTGAGCGTCATGCCTATGTCCGGTTTGCCGAACTTGAACCACGAAGCAAGCAGGGCGGAGATAGCTCCGGCGCAGGCGGCAAGCAGAGTGTTGACGGCGATGCGGGCAAGGCTGCCGTTGGCGGCGGTGGTGGAGCCGGCGTTGAATCCGAACCAGCCAAAGAAGAGGATGAAAACGCCGAGCGCGGCCATGGTCAGGCTGTGACCGGGGATGGGACGCGGCGTGCCATCCTTGGCGAACTTGCCCAAGCGCGGCCCGATGACAATAGCGCCGGCGAGGGCGGCCCAGCCGCCAACCGAGTGGACAACGGTGGAGCCGGCGAAATCAATGAATCCGCGGTTGGCGAGCCAAGCGCCGGATTCGGCGTTGGAGGAATTGAAGAGGTTACCCCAGGCCCAGTGCCCGAAGATTGGATAGATGAAAAGGGTAATGAAAAAACTGTATACGAGGTAGCCGCTGAACCGCGTGCGCTCGGCCATGGCGCCGGAGACGATGGTGGCGGCGGTAGCGGCGAAGACCATCTGGAAGAACCAGAACGTATAGCCCCACTGGCCGTCGATATTGGTGTTGTCAAAGTTGACGAAGAAATTAGACCAGCCGGTGAACCCGTTGCTCAAACCGAACATGAGCGCGAAGCCGACGGCCCAGTAGGCGATGCCGCCCATGGCGAAGTCCATCAGGTTCTTCATCATGATGTTGCCGGCGTTCTTGGCCCTCGTGAAGCCTGTTTCCACCATGGCGAATCCGGCCTGCATGAAAAAGACTAGAGCCGAGGCGATGGCGGTCCAGATGATGTCGGTGTTTTTCTGCACGGCGGCGATGGCATCGTTTAATTGCTGAGGGGAGGGCGGAGCCGCCGGCTCCTGAGCCAGCAGAGGGCTGGCGGCCAAACCGAGGATGGCAAGCATCAAGCCGCCTGAAATCATACGTTTCCGTGAGCCGGTCATCAGGGCACACTCCTTATAATGGTGGGGTTCGTAACGGAAATCCGCAGTCGGGGCAGAGAAGCGACGGGGCTTGCTTGTAACAGTCTACCCGCGGGGGCCGTCTTATGGAATTCGATAGTTTCTATTCACCCTATAAACGGGATTTGTCGAGCCTGATACACTGTTGAGTTTCGAGGTGCCCCAAAATGAAGAAGATCACTCTTTTCTCTCTATGCGTGGCGGCCGGCGTTGCGGCGCTCGCGTTTGCTCAAAGCCAGGTGAAGTTGCCGGCTCCCTTTCATTCGCCTTCGGCGAACAACCGGCCCCAGGTGGTTGTGCGGCCTGAAGGCGCGAAGCTGAAGCTGCCAGCGGGCTTCACGGCGGAGGAGGTGGCCGATGGGTTCGAACGGCCGCGGTTCATGCTCCAGGGACCGGGCGGCGAGATCCTGCTGACCGATAGCATCGCCAACGGTTCCGTCTACGTGTTGGTCGACAAGAACAAGGATTACAAGATCGACGACCGCAAGAAGCTGATCACCGGGCTGGACCGCCCCTACGGCATGGCCTTCTGGAAGGATTACCTCTACGTTGCCGAGACAACGTCGCTGAAGCGGTACAAATATGACTCCAAGAATTTGAGCGCCGGCGCGGGCGAGGAGATCGTGCCGATGAAGGATTTCGGGCGTGGCCACTGGACGCGCAGCGTCCTCTTCGACGCCAAGGGCGAGAAGATGTACCTCACCGTCGGCTCTGCTTCCAACGTCGACGCCGGGGAGCCCCGTGAGCGTGCGGCGATCCTGCGCTTCAACCCCGACGGCACCGGCAAGGAGTTCTATGCGGAAGGCGTCCGCAACGTCATCGGGCTTCGCTGGTACCCCGGCTCTTCCACGCTGTGGGCCGCCGTACAGGAACGCGATGGGCTCGGCGACGATCTCGTGCCCGACTACTTCACCTCCATCAAGCAGGGCGGCTTCTACGGCTGGCCGTACGCCTACATCGGCCCCAACGAGGATCCGCGGCGGAAGGACGAGAAGCCGGACCTGGTGAAGAGCACCATCGTTCCCGATGTTCCGCTGCAGGCGCACTCGGCGGTATTGGATGCGCTGTTCTATACCGGCAAGCAGTTCCCGGCGGCGTTCCAGGGCGGAGCATTCCTGGCGCTGCATGGTTCCTGGAACCGCGCCGAGCGCACCGGCTACTCGGTGGTTTACGTTCCCTTCAAGAACGGCAAACCCTCGGGCCCGGTGCAGGACTTTCTCACCGGATGGATGATGGGTCCGGACAAGCGTGAGGTTTGGGGCCGCCCGGTGGGGCTGTTGCAGCTGCCCGACGGCAGCCTGCTGGTTTCCGAGGACGGCGGGAACAAAATTTGGCGGATCTCCTACAAGGGCTGACGCTGGCACTGCTGCTGGCGCCCTTTTCGCACCAGCAGCATTTGAAATTGGGCTTGGAGTGCGCCTCCTGCCACAAGGGGGCGCTGAGTTCGGCGCGCCCAGCGGATAATAATCTGCCCACTCAGGAGGTGTGCAGAAGTTGCCACGAGCAGCCGGTGGCGATCAAGCAGCCGTCTCCCAACCTGGTGACCAGATTCAGCCATCTACAGCACCTGAAGCTGGGGAATTTCGCCGCCGTCATCGCCGCCGCCATCGACGGCAAGACCTATCACACTCTGCCGGCGGAGACGGTCCACAAGCACCTCAACACCAACAACGCCTGCGGCGCCTGCCACCGCGGGCTGGAGGGGTCGACCCAGGTATCCAAGGCGAACATGCCACAGATGGCCGATTGCCTGGTCTGCCATCCGAAGATCGACAATCCCTTCAGCTGCGAGTTTTGCCATGATCCCGGGCCACACCTGAAGCCCGCCAGCCACGTCCCCGGCTACCTCGATTTCCATTCCACCGGGCGGGCGAATCTTGATAAGCAGAGTTGCGTTATCTGCCACGGCAAACGCTTCACCTGTCTCGGCTGTCACTAGGCCGAAGGATTCTCCAGTATCGTCGCCGTAGCCATCCCGAAACCGATACACATCGATTGCAGCCCATAGCGCACCCCGGTCCGCTCCATAATGTTCACCAGCTTCGTCATCAGGATCGCGCCCGTCGCCCCCAGCGGATGCCCGTGCGCAATGGCGCCGCCCTGCATATTCAGGCGCTCCGTGTCCGGCTGCAGTTCGCGCGCCCAGGCCAGCGGCACGCTCGCGAATGCCTCGTTGATCTCGATCGCGCCAATATCGGCAATCGATAAACCGGCGCGCCGCAGCGCCATCCGCGATGCCTCAATCGGTCCCGTCAGCATCAGCACCGGGTCGCTGCCCGTAACCACGCGAGTCAGGATCCGCGCGCGTTTGCGCAACCCCAGCGCATCCGCCTTCTTTGCCGAAGCAAGCAGCAGCGCGCCCGCGCCGTCAGAGATCTGGCTGGAATTAGCCGCCGTGATCACTCCATCCGCTTGAAACGCTGGCGGTAGCGCCGCCATCCGCGAAAGGTCCGGATTCGCCCGCACGCCTTCATCGCAAGTCACCGTTTGCTCTCCCACCTTCACCGGCGCTATCTCCGCCTTCGTCCATCCGTTCCGCTCGGCCGCCACCGCCCGGCAGTGGCTGCGTGCCGCATACCCGTCCAGTTCCTGACGCGAAAGCTTGTACTTGGCCGCCACCAGCTCCGCTGAAATCCCCTGGTGGACGATGTCGTGGGGAAATTCGCGAAAATACTGGGTACGCAGATCGGCATCCGACCCTATCGGAACGCGGCTCATCATCTCGACGCCGCAGGCGATGACGAGGTCCATGTCGCCGGAGGCGATCTCCTGCGCCGCAAAGTGCACGGCCTGCTGGCCGGAGCCGCAGAACCGGTTCAGCTGCACGCCAGGGACTTCAATGGGAAAGCCGGCCTTGAGGGCGGCGAAGCGCGCGATGTCGGCGCCTTGCTCGGCAACGGGGGTGACGCAGCCTGCGACGACATCTTCGACGAGCGCCTTGTCGATGCCGGCGCGGCTGATGACGGCGTCAAGCGTGTGTGCCAGCAGATCGACGGGGTGCACGGCGTGCAGTGCGCCATCGGCCTTGCCACGTCCGATGGGCGTGCGTACAGCTTCGACGATGAAGACCTCGCGGCTCATTCTGCCTCCCCGGCCAATATATACTCATCTGGCGCACACATGATGAGTCCCATTCTAGAAGGCATTCGCGTAATCGATGCAGCGACCTATATCGCCGCCCCGAGCGCCGCGGCAATCCTCGCCGATTTCGGCGCCGATGTGATCAAGATCGAGCGGCCGCCGCACGGCGATCCGTTCCGCTACCTGCACCAGGTGTCGGGGATGCCGGATTGCGATGTGGCGTACCAGTGGATCATGGACAACCGCAACAAGCGCAGCTTGGCGCTGGACCTCGCGCGCGGGGCAGGGCGCGGAGTGCTGATGCGGCTGGTGGAGCGCGCCGATGTTTTCTTGACCAACTACCAGCCTGCGCTGATCCGGAAGTTCGGGCTTGGCTGGGAAGAACTGCGCGCGGTCAATGCGCGGCTGATCTATGCCTCGGTGACCGGCTACGGCGAAACGGGCGCGGATGCCGACAAGCCCGGGTACGACATGACGGCTTACTATGCGCGCAGCGGGTTGATGGACTTTATCCATAATGCGGGTTCGGATCCGGCGCTGTCGCCGTGCGGGTTCGGGGATCATCCGACGGCGATGAGCCTGTTCGGCGGGATCATGCTGGCCTTGTACCGGCGGCTGCAGACCGGGCAAGGCGGCAAGGTTTCGACGACGTTGATGGCGAATGGGGTGTGGGCCAACGCGAGCCTGATACAAGGTGCGTTGTGCGGGGCCTCTTTCCGGGAGCGGCGCCACCGCCGGCATCCGCACAATCCACTGGTGAACCATTATCAGGCCAGGGACGGGAGGCGCTTCCTGTTCTGCCTGCTGGACCCCGTGAAGGATTGGGCGCGGCTGTGCCGCGCGATGGAACGGGAAGATCTGATCGAAGATACCCTTTTCGCGACTCCGGCTGCGCGGCGGGAAAACTCGGCGGAGCTGGTGAAGCTGCTGGATGCGGTGTTTGAGGCGCGCGATATGGTGGACTGGGAGGCCCGGTTTGCCGCGCAGGATGTGCTGTACGCGCCGGTGGCCGTAACGCGTGAGCTCGCCGATGATCCGGCGCTTTGGGAGCAAAAAATCATCCGCCAGTTTGCAGGAGGAAGCAGCCGCACCATCGCCAATCCGATCCGTTTTGATGGGACAGAGAGCGCACCTCCGCGCTCAGCTCCGGAGATCGGCGCTCATACGAACGAGATTCTCGCCGAGTTGGGGTATTGCGAGGAGGAAGCAGCGGAGCTGTGCGGCAGCGGAATCGCAGTGCAAGCTGGGGTAGCATCGAAAAATGAAGCTTGAAGGATCTGTCGTATTCATCACGGGCGGCGCGTCTGGGTTGGGCGCCGCTTCGGCGCGCATGGTGGTGGATGCCGGCGGGCGGGCGGCGCTGGCGGATCGCAACTGGGACCTAGGCCAAGCGGTGGCGGCTTCGCTCGGCAGCCACGCGATCTTTGTGGAGACCGATGTCACCGACGCGGAATCGGTGGGCCGCGCGATGGCGGACACGGCGGCGCGGCTGGGACGGCTGGATGTGGCGATGAACTGCGCGGGCGTGGGCTCGGCGCAGCGTATTCTGGGCAAGGATGGCCCGATGAGCCTGGAGAGCTTCCGCAAGGTGGTGGAGGTGAACTTAATCGGCAGCTTCAACATGTCGCGGCTGGCCGCGGCGTCGATGGCGCAGAACGCTCCCGGGGAGGATGGCGAGCGCGGCGTGATCATCCACACCGCATCGATTGCGGCTTTTGACGGGCAGATCGGCCAGTGCGCCTATTCGGCATCTAAGGGAGGTGTCGTGGGGATGACACTGCCGATGGCGCGAGACCTGGCGCGGCATGGGATACGCGTGGTGACGATCGCGCCCGGGCTGTTCGATACGCCACTGCTGGCGGGTCTGCCGGAGGAGGCGCGCCGCTCACTGGAAGCGAGCATTCCCTATCCGGCGCGGCTGGGCTCCCCAGCCGAGTATGCGCAGCTGGCGCGGCACATCATCGAGAACCGCTACTTGAACGGAGAAGTGATCCGGCTGGACGGGGCGCTGCGCATGGGGCCGAGGTGAGCCGGAGCTGGCGGCAATTGCTTCGCCCGGGCGGGCCACGGCTTCGAAGGGGGAGCGACATTCCAGGACTGCTGCGGACGAAGGAGGGCAGGCTCAAGCTGCGGGCAGGACTGTGGCATTTTTCGGGTCCCCTTACAAGACCAGCGGCCGGCCTTTACCGGCATGTCGTGCTAAAACACACGCGCATTATCGCCGTGGTCGGATCCTATGGCAAGACCACAACCAGAGCGATCGCCGCAGCCGCGGTGGGTGACGGCGCCTCTCCTCGCGGACCTGTGCAGCGGTCTCTTTTCGGGATCCCGCCAAGCCACCCCTGCGCCGTGCTGGAGGTGGGCATCGACCGTCCTGGGCAGATGGCTCCGATCGCCTCCATTCTGCGCGCCGACACCGCCATCGTCACCAGCATCGGCACGGAACACATCACCTCGCTGGGCACGCTGGAAAACATACGGCACGAAAAGGCCCACATGGTGCGCAGCTTGAGTCGGGATGGCCTGGCGATTCTGAATGGCGACGATCCGAACGTGATGTGGATGGCGGGGGAGACGCGGGCGAAGGTGGTCACCTTCGGACTGGGTGAGCATTGCGACGTTCGCGCCACCGATGTCCGGCTGGAATGGCCGGTCGGTTTGAGCTTCCTGGTGCATGCAGGCGGGGAGTCTTGCCGGGTGCGGACGAAATTCCTGAGCCGGCACTTCGTGCCGCAGTTCCTGTCGGCAGCGGCGGCGGCTACCAGCGAAGGCGTCGCGCTGTTGGAGTTCGCCCGGCGCGTGGAACCCGTGAAGCCCGTCCATGGACGCATGCAGATTAAACAGCTTGGCAACGGCGCGGTCCTGCTGTGCGACTACTACAAGTCGAACTACGAAACGATGCACACGGCGCTGGACACTCTGGCCGAGGTTCCCGCGCGGCGGCACGTCGTTGTCTTTGGAGATGTCACCGAGCCGCCCGGCTCTCCGGCCACCGTCTACGGGGGGTTGGGGGAACGGATCGCGAAAATCGCCGACTGGGCGGTCTTTGTGGGGGAGGGGTTCCGGCGCTACCGTGCGGGAGCGGTGCGGGCGGGTATGAGGAAGGAAGCTCTGTTTCACGCGGGATATTCGGTTCAAGCGGCTGCGGAGTTGCTGGCGGCGGAACTCGGGCCGGGGGACGTGGTCCTGATCAAAGGACGCGGGACTCAGAAACTTGACCGCATTGCCCTTGCGTTGGAAGGCAGGACGGTGAAGTGCGGTCTGGTCACCTGCTACCTGAGGAATCCGCGGTGCGCGGAGTGTTCGAAGCTGGAATGCGGTTGGGGCGAGACGGCGCCGGTCACTTGAGACCGGAGTCAACCTGCCTTGGCGGCAGTGGCCTAAAGAATCCGCCTTAGGGGTCGATAGTTGGGTAAGGTGTCGACCGTAGAACAGCTGCCAGTCCTGGCCGAAGCCGCCGATGTATTAAGCGATCAGTTGCGTGTCCTGCTGAAACGATTGGCCGTTTCGCTGCGGCCGGAGGCGGACAGGCTGGAGGCTCGGTTTCTGGCCCGGCTGGAAAAGCTCAACTTCGACGTGCGCCAGCGGCGCGCGCTGGCCTCGCTGACGCTGGGCGCGGCGGCGCGGTTCATCGCGCGGGGATGCCCAACGGCGGACTTTCTGGAAGAGGTGGAGTATAACGGCCGTCGGCTGGCCAAGCTCAACCTGTCGCCGAGCGCTATCGTGGTTGCCTTGTCGGAATACGACAAACTGTTGACCCCGCTTCTGCGGAAAATGGTGCCGTCGGAGGCCGGCAATTTCCAGTGGGTTCGCGAGCAGCTGCAGTTCTGCGTGATGCTGACCCTGAACAACGCCTACTATCAGGTGCGCGAGGGGGAAACGCAGGCCTTTTATGAAATGTTCTGGGCGGAGCTGGAATCAAAGAGCCTGGACGAGCTTCTGGAGCGGTTTCTGGCGATTCTGGCCCGGTTCTGCCGCGCCGATGAGGCGCAGTTGTTTCTGATCGAGAGTTCGGAGACGGGATTCCTGCGGCGGGCCAGTTTCGGCGCGGCGGGTCCATCCTCTCCCGGCTTAAAGCCGCAGCAATCCGGCAAGCTGCGGAAACAGCTAGCCAAGGCATGTTCGTTTGCCCCGGGCCAGGGTCCTGGAATCGCGCTGGACCGGAGTTGGGCCAGCCAATATGCCACTTGTTGGTCCGTGCCTTTGATGTCCTACGATCAAGTAGCTGGGGCGCTGCAATTCGGCTTCCTGAGGCCGTACGACTGGCTGCCCCGGGAGCAGGAGCTGCTTACGGCGGCGGCGGAACGTTGCATGAAGGCGGCGGAAAAGGCGCGCATGGTGGAGGACCTCGCCCACCAGCAGTCGCAGATCCGCCACCTCGCCGAGCGGATGATGGAAGTGGAGGAGGCCGAGCGGCGGCGCATCAGCCGTGAACTGCATGACCAGGCGGGGCAGGACCTTTTGTGCATCCGGCTTCAGATGGAAATGATTGAGCAGGACCTTCCGGTGGAGCAGTCGCAGTGGAAGCATAGGCTGTCGGAGGTAAGGGATCTGACGGAGCGTACGATCCTGGAGATCCGGCGCCTGATTGCTGCTTTAAGCCCGGCCGTGTTGGAACAACTGGGCTTAGCGGCGGCGCTGCGCCAGCAAGTGAACCGGTTCCGGCAGCGCCATACAGGGAAAATCAAGCTACATATAGGGCGGTTGGGAACAATCCCTAAGAACCTGGAAGTGATTGTATACAGGCTAGTTCAGGAGTGCTTGAACAATGTGGCCAAACATTCCTTCAGCTCTAACGTAAACATTTCCATTGCTGCTGCCGATGGATTACTGCGCCTATATGTGGAAGACGACGGCGTTGGATTCGATGTGGAGGAGGCATTGAGCAAGCCTGACTCGTTCGGGCTGGCCGGGATCCGGGAGCGTGTCACGCTGCTGGGAGGGCAATGCTACATCCAGAGCCGGGTGGCGGAGGCAGTTGTCGGCGAAGGCTTGGTTAAGGAGATTCGGGCTAAGAAGGCGAGAGAGAGCGAGTTGGATGCAATGGGGGACATGAGCAAGCCGCCAGGCGCCATTTTTGGCTCTAAGGGCGGCACGCGGATCTGCGTGGAGTTGCCGGTTCCTCATCATTATGTGCGGCCGATGGAGCTCCGCTCAGCCCGGAAGACGGTGGCCGGAGGAGCCGCAAGAACGGCAAAGGCCGCAACGGGACGGCGGTCCCGATAGCGGGCGTCAAGAAGGAGATCCTGTCAGAGGGAACGAGAATTAGCGACGAATTAGGAAGGCAAGTATGGCAAAGATTCGAATCTTTTTGGCGGACGACCACACCCTGTTTCGTCAGGGCATCCGCACCCTGATCTCCGCAGAGGCGGATATGGAAGTGGTTGGGGAATCTTCCAACGGCGGCGACGCCGTGGAGAAGGCCAACGAAACAAGACCCGACGTCGTGCTGATGGATATCGGCATGCCCGGATTGAGCAGCTTTGAAGCGACACGGCAGATCAAGAAGAACCGGCCGGAAACGAAGGTTCTTTTCCTCACCATGTACGACGATGAGGACTACCTTGTAGAGGGCATGGAGGTGGGCGCCAGCGGCTACGTGTTGAAGGATAGCCCTGCTCCTCAGTTGGTGGCCGCCATCCGCGACGCCTACCGCGGCGGAAGCTACCTGAGCCCGCGCATGCTGTCGCAGCTGGTGGACGATTTCCGCAGCCGCATCAAGTCGGCCAACCGCATGCCGCGGTTTGCCACGCTCACCAGCCGCGAGCGGGAAGTGCTGAAGATGCTTGCCGAAGGCAATTCGGTGAAGGAGATTGCCTGCGACCTGAATCTCAGCGTAAAGACCGTGGAGGCTCACAAGTTCAACCTGATGCGCAAGCTGGACATCCACAACAAGGCGCAGCTTGTGCAGTACGCGATTCAGAAGAAGATCATCAAGATTCCCAACCTCGCCTGAAATACCGGGCCGCGTTGACGATTTTCCATGGGCACACCCTGCCGCAAGCGGGGTTGATCATTGGGCCGGAAGGCGTACCAGCCGACCGGCCCTTATTGTTTCACGCGGTACAATTGGCAAGGTGAAAGAACAATGACGCGCCGAAGTCTGCTTGCCTCCGCTGCCGCTGTATCCAGTGCTCTATCGCAATCGGCAATGAAACTGCCGATACGGAAGGCGGTTCTCTATGGAATGCTCCCGGCGGAGCTCAGTATCGCCGAGCGTTTCCAATTGGCGCGTGATGTCGGCTTTGAGGAAGTGGAGTGCCCGCAAACTAATGAACAGAAGGTGGCCGAGGAGATGAAAAAGGCCGCCGGGGCGGCCAAGCTCCGCATCCACTCGGTAATGAACGGCGACCACTGGCGCTACCCGCTGTCCTCGGCTGATCCGGAAGTGGTCGAGAAGAGCATGCAGGCGATGCGCACCAGCCTGGCCAATGCTCACCTTTGGGGGGCCGATTGCGTGCTGCTGGTGCCCGCCGTGGTCGATGCCAATACCCGGTATGAAGATGCCTGGAAAAGGTCTCAGAAACAGATCCGGGAACTGATTCCGCTGGCGGAGAAACTGAAAGTGGTGATCGCGGTGGAGGAGGTCTGGAACAAGTTCCTGCTGAGTCCGCTGGAATTCGCCCGTTATGTCGATGAATTCAAGAGTCCGTGGGTGAAAGCCTACTTTGACGTGGGCAATGTGGTGCTGTGGGGCTACCCCCAGGATTGGATCCGGACGCTCGGCGCGCGGATCGTGAAGCTGCATTTGAAGGATTTCAAATTCCAGACCAACCGTGAAACGCGGAAACGCGAGGCCGAGTTCGTGAACCTGCGGGAAGGCGAGATCGACTGGAAGGCCGTGCACGCCGCGCTGCACGACATCGGCTACCACGGCTCGGCGACGGTGGAGCTTGCCCGCGGCGGCCGGGAGTATCTCGCCGAGGTCAGCCGGCGCGTGGATCTGATTCTGGCCGGCGCCTAGGAGAGCAGATGAAGAAGTTTCTGATCGGTTTGGTTGCAGGCTTTCTGCTGGCGGGGCTGGCTTGCCTGATCACTGTTTTCGCGATGCTGCGGTTCAGCGAGCGGCAGCCATCGATTCCCGGCCAGGCGACGCTCATTCTGGGCCTGGAAGGGCAGGTACCGGAGATTGCTCCAGTGGAAATGCCCTTCCCCTTTCTTCGGTCCAGGACCCCGCTCACCGTCTATGAGACGTGGGACCTGTTGCGGAAGGCGGCGGCGGACTCCCGTATCAAGGCGCTGGTTTTTCAGCCGCGCGGTGTCGGGGCGGGCTGGGCGAAGCTGGATCAGATCCGAAGCAGCCTGCTCGCGTTCAAGAAATCGGGCAAGCCTGTTTACGCTTTCCTGCGCAATCCGGGAATGCGGGAGTACTATCTGGCGACTGCGGCCGACCGTATCTTCCTCACGCGGGAGGATTTGATGGACGTCAAAGGGCTTCGTGCCGAGGTCACCCACTATCGGCGCGGCCTGGATAAGATCGGCGTCCAGATGGAGGTGGAGTATGCAGGAAAGTACAAGGACGCCTCCGATGCCTTCGTCAGGACCTCGATGACGCCGGAAACGCGCGAGGTTCTCAACGCGGTGCTGGACCAGCTGTATACGCACCTGGTGGAGGTGATCGCCTCCTCCCGCAAGCGCACTCCGGAGCAGGTCCGCGCCGCTCTTGACCAGGGCCCGTTTCTGGCCCACGAGGCAAAACGTCTGGGGCTGGTCGACGAGCTGCTGTTTGAGAACCAGGTGCTCGATGAAATGAAGAAAAGGCTGGGGCAGGGGGAACTAAAGAAGGTCTCTCATCGCGACTACGCCAAGATCCCGGCGATCAGCTTGGGCCTGGAAGGAAGGACGCGCATTGCGCTGGTCACCGGCGAGGGGCCCATTACGCGAGGCGACGGCGACTCGCTGGGTGGGGACGAGGGGATCCGCTCGGCCGCCTTTTCGCGGCTGCTGCGGGAAGCCGGCGAGGATTCCGAAATCAAGGGCGTGATTGTCAGGGTGAACTCTCCGGGCGGCGACGCGATCGCCTCGGACGAAATCCTGCATGAGATGCGCCGATTGTCCGAGCGTAAGCCGACGGTGATCTCGATGTCGGATCTTGCGGCTTCCGGCGGTTACTTTATTTCGGTGAGCGGAGACCCGATCCTGGCCCATGCCAACACCTTTACCGGTTCCATCGGGGTGGTGTACGGGAAGCTGAACCTGAGCAATTTGTACGAAAAGCTGGGTTTCAACACGGAGATACTGAAGCGAGGCAAGAATGCCGATATTGATACGGCCTCGGCGCCGCTGAGCGACACGGGGCGGAAGAAACTCAGGGAGGGTGTGGATTTCGTGTACCGGTCATTTGTCGATCGGGTTGCCGAGGGGCGGCGCAAGAAGGCGAGCGAAATCGAGCCGCTGGCGCAGGGCAGGCTGTGGACGGGCGCGCAGGCGCACCGGCATGGCCTGGTGGACGAGATCGGTGGGCTGGATGAGGCGCTGGAAACGCTGCGCAAGAAGGCGATGATCGGCTCCGAGGAAAAGCTGCGGATTGTGCGCTACCCTCGGAAGCGGAGCTTCTTGGAACTGCTGTTCAGCGAATCCGAGGTGTCGCTGCGGGAAGCCGGGCTAAGGTGGAAGATGCGCGCGATTTCCGAGAAACTGCACCTTCCAACAGCAGGGATTTCGCAGATTCCCCTTGAAGGGATGCTGCGTATCGCGCCCTACACGCTGCGGGTGGAATAATTATTCGGCGAAGGCGGCGGTGGAAGTGATGCCTGCCGACTGGAGCACGACGGCCATCTTTTCGAGGGCTGATTTGTGGATCTGGGAGACGCGGCTTTCGTTGATACCGAGCACGCCGCCGATTTCCTTCATCGTCATTTCGTTGGTGTAGTAGAGCAGGACGACTTTCTGGTAGCGCTCGGGGAGGGCCTTCATGGCGTCAGAGAGCACGGAGCGGAGCTGCTGGCGTGCGCACATGACGTCGGGCTGGGAATCGGGACTGCCGGGAAAATCGGGAGCAGGCAATTCGTCGCCATCGCCACCGCGAGTGGAAGCGGAGACGAGGCCGACGTTGCGGAGATCGACCATCAGCTGGCGCCAGCGTTCCTGCTGGACGCCGAGCTTTTCCGCGATTTCCGCATCGGTGGGAGCGCGCTGCAAGGTTGCGGTGAGGTCGCGCGTGGCGGCTTCGACTTGTTTGTGACGGCGGCGGAGGTCGCGGGAGGCCCAGTCGAGTTGGCGGAGGCTGTCGAGCATGGCGCCCTTGATGCGGTGCTTGGCGTAGCTGGAGAAAGCGACCTGCTTATCGGGGTCGTACTTATTGACGGCATCGAAGAGGCCAAGGATGCCGGCGTGGACCAGATCGTCGAGATCCACATGAACGGGGAGGTTTTCGTGAACCCGGACAGCGATCGCCTTGACCAGCGGGAGATGTTCCAGAATCACGCGGTCGCGCCGATTCATTGGAGCAGTGGCGACGGTTGCAGCGTTAGCTTGCATATTATTCCTCACAGTTTCCAACCGGGCTCCGGAAGACATCGTTGATGCACCTGAGTTCCGTTTCCCTGATTTGCCATTCAGGCTTTGCAGCCGCATGGCGAGGAAGGAAGCAAGCCGTAGGCCACTCTGGACTGGCCTAAGGCGTCAGCCTGAGCTGTGTCGGAATTGGCTCTCCCGAACGCCCCAATCTCTTTATTTCTCCGTCGTTTCCCGGGGTTGATGTTGTATGTTGCCTCCACGAAATCTGACCCCTGGTTCACCGGGAGCGTCCCGATCTGAAACGCCCATGCCTAATTGCTCGTTTCATTTCGGTACCGGCCATTCCAAACTGAAATCTCAGCTTCAGAAACTTTGCCTAGCTCTACCTTCCTATCGGCTGATTACAACATTTCCTTGATGAAATGTACCTCGGCGGAATACCTTAAGACCCCTACGGTAGTTCGCCTCAGAACCCGCACCCCCTCCTCAGGTTGTCCGCCTCTTGCTTCATGGTCGGCTCCCCTTTCATTCACGCTAAGATGATCCTGGGCTGCGGTGACTCAAGCTCAAGGACGCCGTAGTTGAGATCCGGCAAGGCGTGTGCTTCCTTGGCGCCAGCAGGTGGCAGAGGCGTTAGTCAACAAGGGCTTCAGGCTGGGCGCGCTGAACCGGAATGAGGAGGCGATCGTGGCCTTCGACGAAGTGGTGAGCCGGTTTGGGGAGGCTACGGAACCTAAGTTGGTCAGTTTAGTGGCGATAGCGAAAGCGGCGCGGGCAAAGGGCGCGTCAACTTGAGCGGAGTCGAATTACTTTCTGACGCAGGTTGGTGTTCAACCAGCGCGGCTGACATAAAGTGTGGCGCGGACTTGGGACTCGATCCAGGCGTAGGTGCGCTGGAGTCCTTCTTCCAGCGTGATCTGGGGCTCCCAACCCAAGACCTGCCGCAACCGGTTGTTGTCAGAGTTGCGGCCACGGACGCCCATCGGGCCCGGGACGTGTTTGAGTTCGACTTCGATTCCCGCGATGGAGGCGACTAGGCGGGCGAGGTCATTGATCGAGATGAGACGGTCCTGGCCGAGATTGAGCGGTTCGTGGTAACCGGAGTTCATCAGGCGGTAGATGCCTTCCACACAATCGTCGATGAAGCAGAAGGAGCGGGTCTGTTCGCCGTCGCCCCAGATTTCCACTGTCGGGTTCGAGGTTAACTTCGCGGTGGCGACTTTGCGGCAGACCGCGGCGGGGGCTTTTTCGCGGCCGCCGTCCCAGGTTCCCTGGGGGCCGAAGATGTTATGGAAGCGAACAATGTAAGTCTGCATCCCGAAGTCTTCGCGGTAGTGCGTGCAAAGGCGTTCGCTGATGAGCTTCTCCCAGCCGTAGGCGTCCTGCGGCTGCGCGGGGTAGGCGTCCTCTTCCTTGAGCGGCTTGACGTCGGCGTCGGTTTGCAGAAACTCGGGGTAGACGCAGGCCGAGGAAGTGTAGAGGTACTTTTTCACGCCGCACTGCCGCGCCGCTTCGATGGTGTGGAGGTTGATCGCGGAGTTGTTATAGAGGATGCGGGCGTGGTTGTTGGCGATGAAGCCCATACCACCCATGTCGGCAGCCAGAGCGTAGACATGATCGACGCCGGCGGCGGCCTTGAGGCAGTTATTGAAGTCGCGGAGATCGAGCAGGAGGAATTCGTCGGCGGAGGAGGGGCAGAACTCGGGTTGCTTGATGTCGACGCCGCGCACCCAGTAGCCGCGCTGCTTCAGGGATGTAGCCAGATGGTGGCCGATGAAGCCGCCGGCGCCGGTGATCAGGACCTTGGCTTTGCTCATGCCTGGAAGCTCCTCGCGGAGGGCGCCGAGGCTTGACCGAGGGTGACGTAGTTGGCGGCGGATTCAAATTCCTGGCGTGGGAGGATGCGCCAGCAGTCGACGACGGCGGGCGTGCCGCGTTCAGCGTTCAGATGTTCGGGGCGCAAGGCGCGGAACTCCTCAGCCGGGTTCATGATGACGATCAAGTGCGCCGCGGCGGCGCATTCCTGCACGGACGATGTATAGCGGATACGGGCACCGAGTATCGCTTTGGCGTTGTCCATGGCGAGGGGGTCATAAACAACAAGCGGGACGCCGGCTTTAAGCAGGCTTTCCGCCAGCAGCATGCCTTGCGACTCTTCGATGACGTTGGTGGCGGGCTTGTAGGCAAGGCCGAGAATCCCAACGGCGCCGCCATCAGGAAGTAGCGAGGTGATCAGAGAGGTGAGGCGCGGGACTTGCAGATGGTTGATGCGCTGCGTGGCATCAGCGAGGATCGCCTCCATGCCGAGGCTGCGGGCCAGCGCGGAGAAGGCGACGTTGTCGCGGGGGAAGCACGGGCCGCCGTAGCCGAGAGCTCCCTTGAGGTACTTGGGTCCGATGCGTTTGTCGAGGCCGAGGGCCTGGGTGACGGTATCGACGTCGGCTCCGGGGAGGCGCTCACAGAGATCGGCGAGCATGTTGGCGTAGCTGATCTTGGTGGTGACGTAGGTGTTGACGGAGAGCTTGGTGAGCTCGGCGTTGACGAAGTTCATCCGGGCGGTCTTGTAGTCGCTCTCGCAGACGTGCTGATAGATGCCGGCGAGCATGGCTCCGGCGCGCTCGTCACATTCGCCGATGAGGACCATGTCGGGGCGTGACATGTCGCGGATTACGGAGCCGAGAGCGATGAATTCGGGGTTGTAGCAGAGGCCGAAGTCAGCACCGCAGCGCTTGCCGGAGGTGGCTTCGAGCAGCGGCTGGACTTCTCCGGCGGTATCGCCGGGCATCACGGTGCTGGAGAGGACGACCAGATGGTAGCCGGATTTCCGTTTCAGCGCGTTGCCGATCGATTCCACCGCCGGGCGGACGTAATCGAGCGAGAACTTGCCGTCCGGGCCGGACGGAGTGGGAACGATGATAAAGGTCGCGTCGGAGGCAAGAACGGCGCCCTCGGTGTCCAGAGTGGCGCGGAGGCGTTCGCGGTTCTTCCCAATTAATTCCGGCAGACCCGGCTCCTGCACGGGCGCTCGTCCTTCGTTCACCGCGTCGATGAAGGCTCTGTTCTTGTCGACGCCGGTAATGTTGTGGCCGCGGTCAGCGAAGAGCGCGGCCATGACGGCGCCGAGTTTGCCAAGTCCGATAACGGAGATGTTCATAATGCGAAATTCCTGCTATGTTTTTCTGGCGATGGGCATACGCCAGCCGGTTCCGAAAGCGCGCGAGGTGACCTTCAGGCCGGGCGCGGCCTGCTTCCGTTTGAACTCGGCGATTTTCACGAGGCGCAGGACCTTTTGCACAGTGGCCTCGTCAAAGCCCGCCGCCACAATCGATTCCGCGGGCTGGTTCTTTTCGATATGCAGCTCCAGAATCCTATCGAGGATATCATAGGGCGGCAGGGAATCCTGGTCGGTTTGATCGGGCTTTAATTCGGCGGATGGGGCCTTGGTGAGGATGGCTTCGGGGATGTCGGGCTTGCGGAGGTTGCGCCAGCGGGAGACGGAGTAGACCATCATCTTGGGAAGGTCGGAGATGACGGCGAGGCCGCCGGACATGTCGCCATAGAGGGTGCAGTAGCCGACAGAAAGTTCGCTCTTGTTGCCGGTGGTGAGCAGAAGAGAGCCGAACTTGTTGGACATGGCCATGAGGAGGTTGCCGCGGATGCGTGCCTGGATGTTCTCTTCGGCAACGCCGGGTTCGGTACCCTGGAAGGCGGGCTGGAGAGCGGTGTTGAAGGATTCCATCATGGGCCGGATAGGGATAGTGACGGTGCGGATGGCGAGATTGGCGGCGAGGGCGAGGGAGTCGTCGATGCTGCCCTGGCTGGAGTATGGGGAGGGCATGAGAACGCCGAGGACATTTTCGGGGCCCATGGCATCGGCGGCGATGGCGGCGGTGAGGGCGGAATCGATGCCGCCGGAAAGCCCGAGCAGGACGGAGCGGAATCCGGTTTTGTGTGCATAGTCACGCACGCCGAGGACAAGAGCGTTCCAGATTTCGGCTTCGGCGGGGGAGTGCTCGGGTTCGATGCGTCCTTCCGGTTTGTCGAGGTCGACAAGGAGGAGGTCCGGCTGGAAGCCGTTGGCGCGGGCGATCAAATTGCCGGCGTGATTGATGGCGAGGCTGCGGCCGTCGAAGATGAGATCGTCATTGCCGCCAACGAGGTTGCAATAGAGGATAGGGCGGTTGTGCTTGGAGGCCATGTGACGGAGCATGTCCTCGCGGAGTTTCTGCTTGCCTGCAACGAAGGGGGAGGCCGACATGTTGAGGATGACGCCGGCGCCGGCTTGGGTGAGGCGTTCGACAGGGTCGGTGTGATAGCGGGGGCGCTGCCAGAAGTCGCGGTCGTTCCAGACATCTTCGCAGATGCTGAGACCGATGTTCTGTCCGTTGATGGAGAGGATGTGGGGGCCTGGGGCGGGTTCAAAGTACCGGTCTTCGTCAAAGACGTCGTAAGTGGGCAGGAGGGTTTTGTGGAAGGTTTGGGAGAAGCGGCCGGATTGGAGGAGGACGGCGCTGTTGCGGAGAGGGCGGCCGGAGGGTTCCGAGTTGGCGGTGGCGGTGCCGACGAGGACAGGAACGCAGGAGGCGAGGTTGCGAGCGAGGGCGCAGAGCTTGTCCTGGCTGGCTTGAACGAAGCCCGGGTTCATGAGGAGGTCGCGCGGGAGGTAGCCCATGAGGCTGAGTTCGGGCGTGAGGACGAGGTGTGCGCCCTCATCGGTGGCGCGGCGGACGCCATCGGCGATGAGGGCGGCGTTGCCGTGGAGATCACCGACGGTGGTGTTGATCTGTAGTAGGGCGATGCGCACGGGAGGGGTGTTGACCTTTTAGTATAGCCGTAACGGAAGAAGCCGGGAACCCGCTGTAACAACTGGAAACTTCCCGCGCGGAAGGGGGGATCGCCGGCGCGGCAACGACTAACAGGATGGAACAGCGCTCCGCGGAAACCAACACTCAAATACAGGAGATACTTTCATGCAAAAGGTTCTTTTTGCCGCTGCTATTCTTGCGCTCGCCGCCGCGCCTTGGGCCACGGCTAGTGACAACGACGAGGTCATGCGGCGGCGCCAACCCGAGTGCGCAGCTCCGCGATCTCGCCGAAGAAGGCACCTTCGGCCCTCTCGCCGACATGCTGCGCGCCAATCCAGGCGTCTGCGCGATGGCAAACACTCCGCCGCCGCCGCCCGTTTCGCGCCTCATCGGACCCGGCGCCACCATGACCCTCAATGTGGAGGCAGGCGGCCGGTGCAGACATATCAGCGTCGTCGCCATGCTCATCCCCACCAACGACGGCTTCATCGCCGCCAACGCCGCCGACATTCCTTCCGGCCAGAACACCACCGTGATCATGTCGCCGGCCTACGATTCCGGCACGGAAGCCAACGATGAGTTGTGCTCCTCCATCCCCGGACCGGGATTCGCCGAATGCGTCACCCCATCCAATCCGCAAGGTAACGGCGGCGGAGCGCGCGTCGGCAACGGCGAAGGCGTGGTGCACATCCACGCCGGCATACATGGCATCGGAAATCTCGTTCCGGCTATGCGCGACTGGCGCAATCCCGCCGCCAGGATCATCATCCGCCGCGTAAACTAAACCGGTCCGCGGGGAGGCCCGGGGCCTCCCCGCCCGCATCACTCGCCAAACCTCCCAGTCCCAGCGGCATGTATCAGCCCAGCTCTCTCCAGGACTTTAAAGTGATGATAAAGCCGCGATTTCTCTGATAGCGGTTTCCCTCTGATAGCGGTTTCCCTGTTGCACTTCTGTTAAATTTATGTTACAAATCCGTGACGGGCCTTATTGATGCGCTATCTTCTCCCTCTTGTTCCACTCCTCACCCTGCCCGCCTCCCTTTCCGCCACCGAGCTCTTCTCCTGGCACTTGTTCGACACCCAGATGCGCGTGAACCGCCACGCTGACTTGGTCATCCACAGCCGCGTCCGCACAAGAGATGAATTCCACCGCTTGCAGCAAGCCAGAGGCGGCGCCATTGTCCGGTTTCATGCAGGCAAGAACCTCATCCCCTACACCGGCTACTATTTCCAACCCGCACACGAGGCCGGCGATCCTTGGACGAAAGGCCACCGCGCCTTCGTAGGCGTGGAGCGCCCCTTCGCCGTTGCCCTTGGCACAGTCCTCATCACGCGCATCGCCGCTGAGCGTCACATGAACACCGGCCGCCCCAACTACATGCGCTTCCGCACGTATACACGACTCCAACTGCCCGGCCGCAGGGTGGCGCCTTTTATTCAAAACGAGTGGCTGGCCGTGAAGCAGGGTTTCCATTCCGTCCGCAACAGCGGCGGCCTGCGCATCCGCCTGTCCCCGGTGATGACGCTTGAAGCCGGCTACCTCTACGACATCCGCCGCGCCAGCTGGGGCGGCGACCGCTCCGCCATCGTTACCGCGCTCAAGTTCCAGCTGCCGGAGCGCTAAGAGCAATCATCCTGCGTCTGCCCTGTGCTACGATCCCCACTGTTTGCGGATGTGGCTGGTTCTCCTTTGCGCCGCCATCGCCTAGCCCGGCCTAGGACATGCTTCTCCGCAAGCCTTCATCAGACCGCTGTGCTATGGTAGTGAGTTATTTTCCGAAAGGAGCGGTCAGCCCCAATGAAAAAAGGCTTCTCCGGGCCCTGGATCGTCGCCGCGTGCTTTCTGACGTTTGGCATCTCCACCGGCTTCCCGTACTACAACATCGCGTTCTTTTTCGACTACTTCCGCGATGACCATAGCTGGCCGATTTCGCTCATCACGCTGGGCGCGCCGGTGGCGGTGCTACTGACCATCTGGGCCGGTCCCGTGATTGTGCCGCGGGTGAGTCCGCGGCTGCTGATCATCGTGGGAACAGGGCTGACGTTTTGCGCGTTCCAATGGTTCGCGAGGCTGAGTGGGGCGACGTGGGAATACTTCGGCGCGTGGTCGCTGTACATGATCGGCTATTTCATCTCCGGACCGATTCCGCACCAGATCATCATCAGCAACTGGTACAAGGCCAAGCGTGGGCGGGCCATGGGAATCACCTACGTCGGCGTGGCCGTAGTTGGTTCCATCGGCAACAAGCTGGGTCCGTATTTGGCCAAGCAGATGCACTATACCGAAGCGCTCAATTACATGAGTTTTCTGCTCTTGCTGGCATGGCCGATTGCTTTGTTCGTACTGAAAGACAAGCCCTCCGATGTGGGGCAGGTGCCGGATGGAGACGAGGAACTGGCGGCGGCAACGGCCGCTGCCGCTGCCGCTGCGGAGCCGCCAAAGACCTTCGCCTACTTGATGCGCCAGCCCGCGTTCTGGTATCTGCTGGTGGGAAGCGCGGCGTCGATCGGCTCGATTGCGGCGGTCAATTTCCATATGAAGTTTGTTTTCGAGGAGCAGGGCTTCACCACGCAGGACGCGCGGAATCAGATCTGGTCTACGGCGAGCTTCTGGGTCTTATGGGCATCGATAGGAGGCCGGCTGCTGGCCGGCTACCTTGCCGACAAGCTGCCGCGGAAATACGTGATGCTGGTGACCTACCTGGTGGTCGCACTGGCGATTCCCACGCTGTTCCTGGTGACGCCGGCACAAGGCAACTATGTTTACTTGTTCGCGCTGGTGTTCGGTTTCGCCATGGGCGCCGACTATATGCTGATCCCGCTGATGGCGGCCGACCAGTTCGGCTTGACGACCCTCCCACGCGCGATGTCGGCCATTCTGCCCACCGACACGATCGCACAGTTCTGGTTCCCGAACTTCATCGCGCAGCTGCGGGATTTCGCGGGCGGTTATTATCACGCCATGCTGACGGTCTTCGCGACGGCTTTCCTCGGCGCGATCGCCATCGGCATGCTGCCCAGGCACGGACCCAAGGATGAAACACTTCCAGTACCGGACGCTACAAGATCTCCAACAGGAAACTGAGCGGCTCCGTTTGAAGCACACCGGCTACGAGCCGGACCCGGAAAAAGTGAAAGCAGCGCTGGGCCGCCCGGTGGTGGCCGGAGGTGTGAAGGCAGGCAACTCGATGGCCATCCACCCGATGGAAGGCTGCGATGCCACGCTCGATGGGCATCCCGATGAGCTGACCTTCCGGCGTTATGAGCGTTTCGGGCGGAGTGGCGCGAAGCTGATCTGGGTTGAGGCCTCGGCCGTGGCCGAAGAAGGCAAGGCCAACGTGCGCCAACTGTGGCTGCACGAAGCCACCGTTGGCTCGTTCGCAAAGCTGCTGGAGCTGACGTTGAAAGTGCACCGGGAAGAGTTCGGCTCCACCGATGACTTGATTGCGCCGCTGCAGCTGACCCACTCCGGACGCTATTCGGTGCCCAAGCGTATCATCGCCTACCACAACCCGGTCATCGACAAAAAGACGAACACGCCGGCCGATTATCCGGTGATCAGCGATTCCGAGTTGGAGCGGCTGGAGGATATCTTCATGGCTGCAGCGGGACTGGCGTCGAAGGCGGGCTTCCGGAGCGTGGACATCAAGGCGACCCACGGCTATTTGCTGGCCGAGCTACTGGGCGCCAAGACTCGGCCGGGGCACTATGGCGGCTCACTCGAGAACCGTACGAGATTCATCAGCAACGTTTGTGGAAAGATCCGCGCGAAGTATGGAAAGCAGTTGATGCTGGTGATGCGGCTAGGCTGCTTTGACGGGGTTCCTTACACGATTGATCCGGAGACGAAGCTGGGCGTGCCGCTGGAATATCCAGTCCCGTACCCGTATGGATTCGGCGTGAGCGCGGAGAATCCGATGGAGCCAGACTTGGCGGAAGTGATCGAGGCGGTGAGGATATTCCGCGCGGCGGGCGTGGAGTTGATTAACGTGAGCGCCGGCTGTCCCTACTACAATCCGCACGTGGGCCGGCCCTTTGAGAAGCCCGACGAGGGCAACTATGAACAACCGGAACATCCGCTGATCGGCGTCGACCGCCATTTCCAGATTGCGGGAGGATTGCAACAGGCGTTTCCCGATCTGCCGATGGTGGGAACAGGCTATTCCTGGCTTCAGCATTTCGCGCCGAACGCGGCGGCGCACAACATTCAGGAGGGCAAGATCACGTTTTTCGGCGTCGGGCGGGGGGCGCTGGCTTATCCTGAATTTGCCCGGGAGCTGCTGGAGAAGGGCGCATGGAATCCGCTGCGCACCTGCAAGACGCTCACCTATTGCACATTTCTGATGCGGCAGAAGAATCATCCGCTGGGCCAGTTCCCTACGGGCTGCCCGCCTTTCGATAAAGAGGTCTACGGACCGATTATGAAGGAGGCCCGGGAAGTGTTCCGGAGTAAATGATGCGTGTATTGGCGTGGGCTTCGATGCTGTTGTTGGTTCAAGGCGGCCTGCTGGCGCAGCGAGCGCTGACACTGAGCTGGCAGGAACTGGCGCCCGAGGTGCAGGATCGCTGGATTTCGACAGCGTTGGCTGACGGGTCGGCCGTCGAGGGCAGAGTGGTTGATGTGGAAGCCGATGCGCTGCTCGTTAAGGGGAAGAAGGGCGTCGTCTCGATTCCGCGCGCCTCTTTGAAGTCGCTGAGCGTAGGTCCGAAGAAGAGTTCGAAGCGGACGGCGCTCGGTGCGGCCATAGGGGGCGGCGCGGGTGCTGTTCCTGGCGTGCTGGCCTATCAGTATGCCAACAACGAGGCGAATCGGAGTTTGGGTGGCTCGCTGTTGGCGGGATTCATTGGCGGAGCGGCGGCGCTGGGGGCGCTGATTGGCTGGGCTTCCGATAGAGAAGCCTCGCGCAAGCCCGCGGTAGTGATTCACATCAAGCCGAACTAGAGCGAGAGCCAGGCGATGCCGATGGCGAGCGTCAACAAGGTGAGCGGCGCCCCGGCGCGGAAGTAATCCCAGAACCGGATCTCGCATTGCGGGCGCGCCCTCTCAACCACGATCAGGTTGGCGACACTGCCGATGTTGGAAGGCGGAGATTGGCGACGACGATCATCATGCCGAACAGCAGCAGGATGGTGTCGAAGCGGATGGCATTCCAGGCCTCCTCCATGGTGATGGCTCCGGTGGCTACCATGAGGCTGGCGCCGATGATGGCGGCTCCGGTACGGTCAATGCGGAATCCAGGGAGGCGGCCAATGGCAACAACCAGGTAGGTGGCGGCGAAGATGAGGGCGGTCAAGCAGAGTGAGCAGCCAGGCGGCGGCCCTCCTCAAGAAGGCGGTCGATCTCGGCGGGGGTGAAGGTTCGCGGCGCTAGATTGGCGACGCCGAGCACGCCGGCGACACGGTCGCCGTCGAAGATGGGCAATGCAATGGAGCCTTCCAGACCCGTGGCCTTTGCGCCGGGGCGGGCGTCACCGCTGGTGTCGGATTGCAGGTTGCAGATGGTGACGGGTTCGCGGCGCTCGGCCGCGAGACCGGCCATGCCTTTGCCGACGGGGATGGCGTTGATGAAGGTGAGCACCTGGTCAGGGATGCCGATGGATGCCTTCAGGTGGAGCAAGCCGTCGCCGCCCATCAGATGAATGGTGCCGCTGTCGGCGGAGAATTCTTTGAGGATTCGCGCGAGCTCCTCCCTCAAGCAAGAATCTCCCGGACGACGTTGCCGTGGACATCGGTGAGGCGCATGTCACGGCCGGAGAAATGGAAGGAGAGCCGCGTGTGGTCAAGACCGAGCAGATGAAGAATGGTGGCGTGCAGATCGTGCACGTGGACCTTCTTTTCCACGGCGAAGTAGCCGTACTCGTCCGTCGCCCCGTGCACGACACCGCCTTTCACACCGCCACCGGCCATCCACATCGTGAAGCCGAATGGGTTGTGGTCCCGGCCAATCTCTTTTACATAGCTGCCGTCCGGGTACTGTGCGCATGGCGTGCGGCCGAATTCGCCTCCCCAGATCACCAGCGTTTGATCGAGCAATCCGCGCGATTTCAGATCCCTCAACAGGCCGGCGATGGGCTTGTCCGTCGACTTGGCGTTGATGCGGTGGCCGTTTTCGAGGCCTGAATGCTGATCCCAGCGGTCCAGGCCCTTGCGCGCGGGCGAAAGAAGTTCAATGAAGCGGACACCGCGTTCGACCAGGCGCCGCGCGATCAGGCACTCGCGGCCGAATTCGGATGTGAGTTCCTCATCCAGTCCGTAGAGCTTTCGCGTGGCTTCGCTTTCGCCGGAGAAGTCGAGCAGATCGGGCACGGCCGACTGCATGCGGAAGGCCATTTCGTAGTTCGAAATGGTGGCTTCGATTTCGCTAACCTGACCGAAGCGATCGAGCACGCCGCGGTTCAGTTTGCCGAGCAGCTCGAGCTTGGCGCGCTGGCGCGCAGGGTCTTTTTCGAGAGGCTGCAAGTCTGCCACGGGATGTTCGCTGTTGCGGAACAACGTGCCCTGATAGGAGGCGGGAAGGAAACCGGAGCCGAAGCAGTCCAGCCCGCCGGGAGGAATGAGGCCGCTTTCGAGCACGATGAAGCCCGGCAGGTTTTCGCTCTCCGAGCCGAGGCCGTAGTTCACCCATGCGCCGATGCTCGGCCGACCCTGGAAACCGGAGCCGGAATGCATGAAGTAATTGGCCGCGGTGTGCTCGCTGTGGTCGGCGACCATGGAGCGGATAATGGCCATGTCGTCGACGCATTCGGCGACGTGCGGGAAGAGTTCGCTGACGGCCGCGCCGCTTTGTCCGTACTTGCGGAAGCTGTACGGGGATGCGTAGATGCGGTCGCTGATGTTGAAGACGGTAGTGGGAGTGTCGATGGGGATCTTCTGGCCGTTTTCCGCGGTCAGGCGGGGCTTGGGATCGAACGTGTCGATCTGTGAAGGACCGCCGTCCATGAAGAGGAAGATGACCGATTTCGCCTTCGCCGCATGATGGGGCGCGCGGGTGGCGGCGCCGGCGGTGCGTGTCATCAAGTCAAGCAGCGCGAGTCCACCGAAGCCGTTGGCGCAGCGGCACAGCATCTGGCGGCGCGTGAGGAAGCGGGAGCGATGTTCAGCGGACATAGATGAACTCCGCGCTGTTGAACAGGACGTGACAGAGGTCTGACCAGGAGCCGTTCTTGGCGAGATAGGTTTTCAACTCGGCGCGTTCCCAATCTTCGGGCGGCCGGCCGAAGGCGGTCAGGTACATGCTTTGGATCCGGGCGTCCGGACCGGTCTGTTTGCGCGTGAGCTTATCCGCCCAAGTCTCCGCGGCCGCAGCGACGAATTCATTGTTAAGCATGAGCAGGGCCTGAGAAGGTACGGTGGAGCTTCCGCGGGCGCCGATGGTGGAGACTGGCAGCGGGTAGTCGAAGGCGAGGAACATCGGCGTCAGGAAGTTGCGGCGGACCTGAATGTAGATGCTGCGGCGGCCGTTGGCGTCCAGAGGGCCGGAGACAGGCTTGCCGCGGCCGTCCTGGTACTTCGAGATGTGCGGCGTCACGCCGGGGCCGAACATGGTGGTGTTGAGCGTGCCGCTCACGGCGAGCATCGAGTCGCGGATGGCTTCGGCTTCCAGGCGCCGCACGGGCATGTAGTGGACGAGCTTGTTGTTGGGGTCCTTCCCCAAGGAGTCCGGATGCGGACGGCTGGACATGGCGTAGGCGTCGGAACTCAGGATCAGGCGGTGCATCGCCTTGATGGACCAACCGCTGTCGATGAACTGGCGCGCCAGCCAGTCGAGCAGTTCCGGATGCGACGGGCGCGCGCCGGTTTGGCCGAAATTGTCGGTGCTTGCAGCCAGTCCCGTGCCGAAGTGATGCTTCCAGATGCGGTTGACCATCACGCGGGCGGCGAGGGGGCTTTTCAGGATGGAGCGGGCAAGCTCCAGGCGGCCGCTGCCTGTTTCTACACGAGCGCCGCCGATGATCTGGAGCGAGCCGCGCGGCACCTCTTCACCCAGATTGGTGTGGGAACCGCGGACGTGGAGCCGGACATTGTGAGGCGACTCGTCGCCGGCCACCATGCCCCAGTAAGAGGAGGGGACACCGTTGGGAGGCGCGGAAGAGAGGCGGAACTCGCCAGGTTCGGCGACGTCAGGCGGCTCCTGGTGATCGGAGAAGATGATGGCATCGACCGCGAGGAAGCCGTCCGGATCACGATCGACAATTTCGAAGTAACAGGAGCGGCCAATCTCCTTGGTCATGCGGATGGTGCGCCAGTGCCAGCCCTCGCTCTTGTTGGGAAGGAAGTGCTGGCTCTTGTGATCGTCGGCGACCAGCGTGACGCGGACAGGCGCGAGACCGGGCTGCCCTTTAGGCTGCTGCGTGCCATGCAGGCGGACATGGACCCAGAGCTTGGGCATCTTGAAGCGGGCGGAAGTGAGAGAGCCGACCAGCGGCTTGTCCCAGGAGGCGGCGACACCGAAGTAGGGTTGGCGGCCGAACGCGGCGCCGGAGATGTCCCACCCTGTGAAGTCGGAGAAATCGGTGAAAAGGACGTCGCCTTCGCGGAGGCGCCATTTACCTTCCTTGATATGAGCCGGCACTTGCGCGGCGGCGGCGCGGATGGCCGCGGCATGGCCGGGCGTGTCGAGCACCGCCTCGCGTACGTAGGTGCTGTGCATGGTTCCGGCAAGAGCGTAGTAATCCTTGGTGGGAATGGGATCGAACTTGTGGTCGTGGCAGCGGGCGCAGGCAACGGTGAGTCCGAGGAAGGTTTTCGAGAGTACGTCGATTTGGTTGTCGACGGTATCGGCGCGGGATTTTACCGAGTCGGTGGCGCTGTTCAGCACCTCGCCGAACCAGTACATGCTGGTGCCGAGCGGCGATTCGAAATAGGCGGCGTCGAGAGATTTTCGTTTTTGCGGCAGCAGGTCCCCGGCGATGTGTTCCAGGACGAGTTGGTCGTAGCCGATGTCCTGATTGAAGGCGCGGATGATGTAGTCGCGGTAGCGCCAGGCGTCGAGCTTGTCGTTGTCGAACTCGTGGCCGTTGGTTTCCGAGAAACGCACCAAGTCCAACCAGTGGCGGGCCCACCGCTCGCCGTAATGCGGCGAGCCGAGCAGGCGCTGCACCACTTTTTGACGGGCGCCCGCAGAGTCGTCATTCAAAAAGACGTCGATTTCCGCGGGCGTCGGCGGCAGGCCAGTGAGGTCGAAGGTCACTCGCCGGATCCATTCGCGCTTTCCGGCTGGAGGCGCGGTGGCAAGATTCTGGCGTCGGGCGGCGAGCAGGGAATCGATGGAATGGTCACCCTGCGGCGGATTCAGCGGCTGGAAGGCCCAGAACTGGCGCGCCTCTTCCCAGTCGATGGTTTTGGAAGCTTCGGTCTTGTTCTCGCCGAGCGTGTGCGGCGCGCCCATCTCGATCCATTTCTGGAAATCGGCGATGACTTCCGGCGCGAGTTTGCCCTGCGGGGGCATGCGCAGTTTGAGGTCGGTGTAACCGATGGCGGCCATCAGCTTGCCCTGCGCGGCGCTCGCCAAGCCCTGGGCGGTATCCAGGCGCAGGTCGCCCATCGGCGTCTTGATCTTCGCGCTGTGGCACGCATAGCACTGTTCGGCCAGCACGGGGCGGATCTTCTTTTCGAAGAACTCGTTTCCCAGTGCCGCAGTTGAGCCGCACACAGTGAACACAACAAGGGCAGCCAGGCGAACCGACATTGCCTTCATGATACACCTCGCCTCTTGAAACGGACCAAGAAGCAAATGACGGTATAAGAGAATACGGGCGCATAGATCCACCAGCGCGAGGGCGTGGAGCCGTTCCATTCGCCGAGCAGACGCCACCCGATCAGGACCTGATAGCCGAGCGGCATCAGCGCGGCCCACAGCAGCAGCGGCGGCCAAGGGACGAGCGCCAGCATCGGGAACAGCCAGGTGAGATACCAGGGATGGACGTTGGCGGAGACGACCAGCATGACAACAATGGAGGCCAGGCAGGCGCGCTCGATGGGCCAGCGGAGCAGCGTGACCCAGAGCACAGCCGCGCCCACGATGGCAAACGCGGCGTACTTGGCAAGGTAGATGTCGCCGGCGGCCCACATCAGCAGGCCGAACAGGCTGTCGTTGTTGCGCCAGCCGCCGAGGAAGCCGCTCATGAAGCGCGCGTTCTCGATGATTTCGGGCCAGCGCGGGGTCCAGTAGGGGAGGCTTGTCAGCGCAAAGATGGGGAAGCAGATCATCCATTGCCACCAGCGGCGTCCGGCGGCGATGAAGATCGGCAACAGCATCAGCGGCCAGGGTTTGGCGGAAGTGGCAAGGGAGAGGGCGATGATGGCCCAGTTCCAGCGTTGACGTGCGGCGGCAAGCAGGGCGAGAGTCACCAGAAAGACGGGCACGGAGTCGTTGTGGCCGCTGCCCCAGAACTCGACGATGATCATCGGGGACCATGCGTACCAGGCCAGCGCGGCGGCAGGCGCGCCTCGTGCGGCCAGCAGCGCGGCCAGGGCGGCCAGCGTGGCAATGTCGCACAGGGCGGCCGGAAGCTTGAACCAGAAAGCCTGCTGGTGCGGGTCCGGCGAGATGGCTGAGGCGAGTTGGTAGTTCCACTTTTCGATGAAGATGAGCAACGGCCCGTAGCCGGACTTGAATTCGGGCCCCGGGATCAGCGAGTAGGCCTCATCGTGCAGGTGCGCGGCCTCGTTGGGCCTCACCAGGTAAGGGTTCAGGTCATGATGCTGCGCAAGACCTTCCCAGCGGTAGCGGTACAGATCATCGGAAAGAACGGGCGGCAGTGGCCACGCAAGCAGGCGAAAGAGCAGGCCGGAAAGCAGAATGGAAAGAGTTAACCGCTTTGCGGCCCAAGGGTTAGCTTCTGCTTTCGATTCTTGTAGCAAGTAAGCGCAAACAAGGTACAATATATGGGTTGCCAGGAGTGCGGCAATGATCCACTCCGGCTTGTTGACCCACGACCATGTCCATGGCACTTTTGCTTGCCACCTCGTTGAGCGACCAGATCGAGCGGGCACTTTTCGACGACACCTTCGCTGGCATCCATTCGCTCGGCTGGTTCGACTACGCGCTGCTCATTCCCTACTTTACCCTGCTGTTGATTCTCTCCTTCTACGGGCTGCACCGCTACGAGATTATCCGCACCTATCGCAAGTACCGGCACAAGATGCCGAAGGCTCCGGCCGGCTACTTTGAGCAACTGCCGCGGGTGACGATTCAGCTCCCTCTTTATAACGAGCGGTTCGTCGTGGAGCGGCTGCTGGAAGAGGCCACCAAAGTCGACTATCCGCGCGAACTGCTGCAGATTCAGGTCCTGGACGATTCCACCGATGAGACGCATCCGTTCACCGAGCGGTTGTGCAACGAATACCGCGCGATGGGCCATCCGGTGGAGTACATTCACCGCAACAACCGCTACGGGTTCAAGGCTGGGGCGCTCGAGAACGGGTTGAAGACGGCGACCGGCGAGTTTGTCGCGGTGTTCGATGCGGACTTCCTGATCCCGCGCGATTTTCTGCAGAAGACCGTCCACTTCTTCACCGATCCGGAAGTGGGCATGGTGCAGACGAAGTGGACTTACCTGAACCGCGATTCCAACCTCCTTACGCAAGTGCAGGCGATGCTGCTGGACGGCCACTTCATGCTGGAGCATGTGGCGCGCTGCGGGCGCGGGCTGTTCTTCAACTTCAACGGCACGGCGGGCATCATGCGGCGGCGGATGATCGATGACGCCGGCGGCTGGGAACACGACACGCTGACAGAAGACAGCGACCTGAGCTACCGCGCGCAGCTGAAGGGCTGGCGGTTTGTCTATGTGCCGGAAGTGGAGTGCCTGTCGGAGCTGCCGGTGGAAACCCACGGCTTCCAGGTGCAGCAGTCGCGCTGGGCCAAGGGATTGACCCAGGTGGCCAAGAAGCTGTTAATGCGCGTGCTGAAGGCGGACGTTCCGTTCCGGGTGAAAGTGGAAGCCTTCTGCCACATGACGCCGAATATCAGCTATCCGCTAATGGTGATCGTGACGGCGCTGATGCTGCCGGTGATGATCTGCCGCTTCTATATGGGCTGGCAGCAACTGGTGATGATCGACGTTCCTCTATTAATCGCGAATTTCGCCTCGCTGTTCGCCTTCTACATTTACGCGCAGAAGGAGCACGACCCGAAGAACTGGAAGCGGTCCATCATCCTCATGCCGGCGCTGATCGCGGCGGGCGTAGCGCTGACGGTGATCAATACTAAGGCTGTGTTGGAGGCGCTGTTCGGAGTGCAATCGCCGTTCGTAAGGACTCCGAAATACGCCATAACGGCCGGCGCGTCCGCGGCGGCGCCGAAGACCAAGTACCGCAGCAGAAGCGGCTGGCTGCCCTACGCGGAGTTGGCGATCGGCACTTACTTCCTGGTGATGGTGCTGTACGCGGTGGACACTTACAATTTCCTGGCGATTCCGCTGCTCGGGATTTTCGTGGCGGGCTACTACTGGGCGGGCATCTCGACGCTGCACCAGGAATACAAGGACCGCGCGGCGTGGGAACGCCAGCGGCGGCTGGCGAAGTCGGAAGCCTGACCCTCTCTCATTCTCATCCTGAATCAGGACTCAAAAAGGTGAACCGTTTCAGAACCCAGGGCGCCTGGCGCCACCAGATGTTCTGTTCCACTACCCGGGCCGGAACCGATACGGTCAGCGGCGCCTGGCCGAACGGGTAAGGGTCGACCACAATCCGGCCATCACCACGCGGATTAAGCGTTATCGACACCCGATCCTCCCAGTTGCTCCGCGGCACGTCATGAAAGCTGACGTGGTCCCCGCCGAGCCCTTTGGCTTCCCCCTCGAGGGGCGAGATCACGGCCGAGCACAAGGCGAGCGAGAACGCATCCAGGGTCTGGAGAAGACGCGCATGCGGGTTGCGGTGCTGCGGTTCGAGCGCGGTCCGCCAAAACGTGTCTGCCTGAAGCCGTTGACGGAATGATTCCTGCATCGCGCGCACATCGGCCAGGAAACGGCGCGCTTCCGCTTCCAATTCCTTCGGATACGTTAACCGGTTCCGCTGTAAAAGATGAATGAACTCCGGCGGCGGATCGGGTTCAAACTGCACCGCGTAGAGCCAATATGCATGGTCCGATATCAGCAGACTGGCATAGGGGTGCCGGTCCGCGAGCCTGGGAATGCCCACCAGCCGTTGTCGTGCTCGCTAATGGCCAGCACTACTTCCCGCCGCAGCCGTTCGGAGTCTTCCGACAGGGCAAAAGATCCGGGCCGGGCAAACGCATCGTTTCCCCAGTGTGCGGCCAACATTCCCGCCATTTCCGCGTGTGCCGGCCGCGTGATCAGCCACACCTGGGAGCCACGCTTGGTTTTCAACATGAATTAATCCTCAAAAATCACGAACGCCATGCCGTTGTCGGAAGTGTGTGTCAGCGACAGCGAGATCTTCTTAACGCCAATCTCGGCGGCGATCTCCGCGGCGCGCCCGTGCAGGCGTAGCGTGGGGCGGCCTGAGCGCTGATTGGCGACCTCGAAATCCTGCCACCGGACCCCGCGCCGCCAGCCGGTCCCGAGCGCCTTCATGCCCGCCTCCTTGGCCGCGAAGCGGGCGGCGAAGCGCTCGAACTTGTTGGCCTTGGAGTTGACGTAGGCGATCTCGGCGGGCGTGTAAATGCGCTGCACGAACTTGTCGCCGTATCGTTCGATGGAGGCTCGGATACGCGGTACCTCGGCCAGGTCTATGCCCGTGCCGAGGATCAAAGCTCGCTCCCGGTAGTGGTAATGGTGAGCCGGCCGTGCTTGACGCCCTTGGTGGAGATAAGCGCGTCGGCGATCTTCTTCACCGCGGACGCCTTGCCGCGAACCACCAGCACCTCCAGGCAATTGTCATGGTCCAGATGCACGTGAAGCGTGGAGAGAATCTGGTGGAAATGGTCGTGCTGCATGTCGGTGAGCTTCTCACTGAGCATGCGTACATGATGATCGTAGACCAGCGTCACCGTGCCCACGACCTGGCTGTCCGGCTTTTCCCAGGCGGTTTCCACCAGTTCATCGCGGATGAGGTCCCGGAAAGCTTCCGAGCGGTTGGTGTAGCCGCGCTTGGCGATTAAAGCGTCGAACTTGGCGAGCAGGTTCGAATCAATGGCGACTCCGATGCGGCTGAGTTCACTCATGCGTACTGCAAGATTAGCCGAGCGGCGCAGGGGAGGGCAACACCGCGCCGCTCAGCAAGGCGCGGGCGTGGCGGACGCGGCGGGCGGCTTCCGGCGCCGTTGCGGCCATCGCGGTGAGATGGCCCATCTTGCGGCCGGGCCGCGGTTCGGCTTTGCCGTAGAGGTGGAGTTTGAGATCCGGCAGGGCGCAGAGCGAGGCCCAGTCCGGGCAGCCGTTAGACCACATGTCGCCGAGCAGGTTGGCCATCGCGGCGGGGCGGAGAAGATCGGTGGAGCCGAGCGGGAGGCCGCAGACGGCCCGTAACTGCTGCTCGAATTGCGAAGTCAGCGACGCGTCGAACGTGAAGTGGCCGCTGTTGTGCGGGCGCGGTGCCAGCTCGTTGACCAGCAGCTTGCCCTGGCGGGTGAGGAAGAATTCCACGCAGAGGACTCCCACAACCTCCAGTTCCTCAAGGATACTGCGCGTGATGCGGATGGCTTCCGCGGTAACTTCCGGCGGCACGTCGGCCGGAGCGGTGGTCACATCGAGGATGTGGTTGGCGTGCTCGTTCTCCACGACGCCGTAATGGGCGAACGTGCCGTCAAGCGAGCGGGCGGCGACCACGGAGACTTCGCGGTCAAAATCGATGAACGCTTCCAGCACCGCCTCCTGGCCGCCGGCTTTGGCGAAGGCTTCCTCAAGACCGCTTTCCGCGGTGATCTTGACTTGCCCCTTGCCGTCGTAGCCGAAACCGGCCGATTTCAAAACAGCCGGGCGGCCGATGGTTTCAAGCGCATCTTCGAGCTGTGCTGCGCATTCGACAACGGCGAACGGGGCGACAGGGAAGCCCTTGGAGGAGAGGAAGGTTTTCTCGCGGCGGCGGTGCTGCGTGGTATGGAGCACGCTGCCGTGCGGGCGCACAGGGACGACTTCGGCGACGGCCTCGGTGCAGGCGTAGGAGACGTTCTCAAATTCAAAAGTGACGACGTCAGTGCGCCGGGCGAAGCCTCGCACGGCGTCCAAATCGTCGTAGCTGGCGCGGACCTCCACATCGGCCACTTGGCCGGTAGGCGTATCGTAGTCGGGTGAGAAAGTGTGGACGCGATATCCCATGCGCCGGGCCGCGATGGCGAACATCCGGCCCAGCTGCCCGCTGCCAAGCACGCCGACCGTGGCGCCGGGCAGAATGGGCGCGCTCATGTCAGCTTGTCTTCCAGGACTTTGCGCGTCTGCTCCTCGCGGAAAGCGCGCAGGCGGCTGCGGAGCTCATCGCGTCCCCGGGCGAGGATCGATGCCGCCAGCAGCGCGGCATTGATCGCTCCGGCCTTGCCGATGGCGAGCGTCCCGACGGGAACGCCGCCGGGCATCTGGACAATGGAAAGCAGCGAATCGACACCGCGCAGAACGGCGCTTTCGATAGGCACGCCGAGCACGGGGAGAGTGGTGTGAGCGGCCACCATGCCGGGCAAGTGAGCGGCTCCGCCGGCGGCGGCGATGATCACTTCGAAGCCTTCGCTTTCGGCGCCGCGCGCGAATTCCGCCATAAGGTCCGGTGTGCGGTGCGCGGAGACGATCTTCGCAACATGCGCCACGCCGAGTTGGCCGAGCATCTCGGCACAGTGGCGCATTGTTTCCCAATCCGAGCGGCTGCCCATGATGACGGCAACCAGCGGCTTTTCACTCATAGCAAGGTAAGTGCCTATTGTAGCCGTGCAAGGGCCTGCTCCGCCTCCGCAAAAAACTCCTTCTTCCTGTCTTCACTAGGGAAGACAATTCTGGCGGAGCGATAGTAGCTGAGCTGCGCCTCCCACTTGGCGCGCACGGCGGCGCGGGCGCCTTCGATCCTGACAGGTTTTCCATCGCGCAGCAGGTAGGCGGGATTGGTGTGAGCCTGGATCTCCGGTTCGCCGTCCCGGCGCTGCGCCCTAACGCGGGCGGCCAGCCAGCAACTTTCGGGGCAGTCGGCCTTTGCGGAGAGTTCCGTGCCGCCGGGCTTGGCGGCGATGACTTCGCCGTTGCGGATGATTTCGAGCAATTCGATAGGCCGCCAAAAGGAAGCGGTGGCTTTCACTGTCCCTGTCTTATCGTCGAGCGAGAGTTCGACGAGCGGACCGTTGGTAACGATCACCTTTCCGTCGCGGACACCGCGAGACCAGCTGTCGTAGGAGTTTTCATCGGGGCGCGCCTTAACGAGGGCGCGTTCGGGCCCAAGCAGCGGCAGCCAGCGCGGCCATGGCTTCTGCCGGTTGAGCGGCACCGGAAAGTCGGAGCCGGCGACGCCCGTGACGCGCAGGCCGGCATTGAGCAGCTCATACCACGGAGCAGTTTTCAGCACTCCGAACTGAAACACTTCGACGAAATCGATGTTGCCGAGGGCGGCATCCATGTAGATGGTGGAGTGCTGGGGCGCTTCAAAGAAGTGCGCGTAGCCAACCGTCGCGCCTGCTTTGCGGCCGCGTGCAAACAGCAGGCTGGGGAAAGGGTACGACTCCGGCGTGTTGGCGTACATTAAGCCTGTGCTCATGGGCAGGATCAGCTCGTTGCCGCCGAGCATGTTGATGTGGCCCCAGAATTCGTTGCGCGATTCCTGACCCGGGCGTATCGAGTAACCGTTACGGCGGGCTTCGCCGGCGCGGCCGAAGGCGTACTGCGGCGCGGCATCCATCTGGCGCTGCAGCTGTAAAAAATTGCCGACGGTGAGATCTTCCGCTTCCAGCCATGACAGGAAAACTGGATCTTCCTTTCGCGAACGCGTGAGGTGGATGTGATCGTCGGAGGAGATCCACTGCCTGGGGTCGGCCCAGGCTTTGAGTTCCAGTTGCAGCGCGCGCTTTTCCCCGGCCTTGAGTTCGAACTCCGCGGCTGCAGGCGCGTAGAAGTGGCCGCGGTAGGCCTCGATACGGTACTTGCCGGGAGGGAGGTGCAACGAGGCGGCGCCCTTAAATAGAAAGTAGTGGTACTCGTCGTTGGAGATCACTTCGAGAACTTTGGGGTCAGCCGAGGCCGTCCAGAGGCGGTCGCGGTAGAACAGATCGGTCTTAATCGGCAGCACAGCGTCGACGGGCGCAAGCCGGAACGGCGCGTTGTTCTTGAAGAGATAGACCCGAGCCGGCATGCGGGGGTTGAGGGCAAGCTCGAGCGTGCCGGCGTAGGACGGCGGACCCATTTCCTGGTAACCGGCCCAGGCCAGCAGGAGAGAGAAAGAGACCGCAACCAGAGCGCGCATCACTTTACTTGGAAAGCGATTCCAGGTACTTCGCTACTTCCAGCGCCGGCTCTCCGCCCTTGCGCGCATGCGTGAGCAGCGTGATCCCGTGCGGCCCGAGAGAGGTGTGGATTCCTGGAAAAGCTTCGCACATACCGTGGACGATTTCCAGGCGTCCCAGCATCGCGGCGGCGAAGATGTCCATCCTCGCCCCTTTTCCGATGAGGAGCTGCGCGATCTCGCGGTTGCCCATGTGGGAGGCTCCGCCGAGGCCGGTTTCAAAGTCCCCCCCGCCCCAATCCCAGGTCGCGTTGAGCAATGAGGGCTGCTGCTTCAGCATCTCCTCGGTACGTTCCAACTTGGCGTGGGCGGCGGAAACGAACTCCTTAACCAGGTTGGGTTCCAGTGCCGGACCTCGATCGGTGCGTTGCGCTTGAGGAAGCACGCGGAATAAGGCGCCGGAGCCGGCGGCGGCCAGGAACAGGCGTTTCGAAATCAGGTGACGCTCCATGGCAGGATTATACGCCTCCCTAACGATGTGCGGCATAATGTGCCTCATGCCACCAGTGGGAACCGTGGAGCGGATCGTGTCACGCGACCGCGTCATCATTCTGGCCGGAATGGCCGCCATCACCGCGTTGTCCTGGGCCTACACGGTGAGAGAGGCGTGGGCGATGGACCAGATGCACGCGGGAATGGACATGACTGGCGTGCTGATGCAATCGTGGACCGCCAATGACGCACTGGTGATGTTCCTGATGTGGGCGGTCATGATGATCGCGATGATGACGCCATCGGTGGCGCCGATGGTGCTGGTGTTCGCGCTTCACAGCCGCAAACGGAAGGCCGAAGCCAGACCATACGCTTCCTCAGGAGCCTTTCTTTCCGGCTACCTGATCGCCTGGACGCTGTTTTCCGCCGTCGCGACCGCGGCGCAGTGGCTCCTGCAAAAGTACGCCCTGGTGGACATGATGATGGAACCTACCGGAAAGCTCTTTCCCGGCCTGGTCCTGTTTGCCGCGGGCTTCTTTCAATTCTCTCCGCTGAAGCATGCCTGCCTGCGCCACTGCCGCGGACCGCTCCACTTTTTCGGGGAACACTGGCGGCCTGGAACAAAGGGAGCGCTACAGATGGGGCTGCATCATGGGCTCTACTGCACCGGCTGCTGCTGGTTCCTGATGGCCCTTCTGTTTGTGGCTGGCGTGATGAACCTGCTGTGGGTGGCCCTGATAGCTCTATTTGTCCTGGTGGAGAAGGTGGCGCCGCGCGGCGAATGGATTGCACGGATCGCCGGCGTACTGTTTCTCGGTGGGGGAGCGTGGATGCTCTACTCGGCTTTTCAGGCTGCCTGATTGGACCAGTTGATCTCGCACAGATGGGCGTGGCAGTTGGAATACTCCATCTTCATGGCGTCCGGTGAAGTCACGGTGAAGTGGACCGTGTTGCCGACCTCGGCCGTTTCATACTCGAAACCATTGGGCAGGTTGATCCGCGCGCGATGCTCCTCGCCCGTTACGGGATTTTTGATTGGCTCCACTTTGGAATGACCGACGCCATCGACGTGGAGTGTTCCGGTACGTTTATCCCTGTCTGCTTGAAAGGTGATCGCCGCCACTTTCGGCTCCAGCACGTTCGGGCACACGGCGGAGATGATCTCGAAGAACGACCCGCCGTTCTTTCCGCTGGCCAGTTGCAGCAGCGAATCGATCTGCGCGGGCGTGCACTTGTTGTCGGCGACCAGCAGGATGGTGCCGTTTCCTTCATGCAGCGGGCCAGGCCATTTGGCGGCGGCGGCGAACAGGACTCCGGAAAGGTCCACATCGCCGAAATGTCCTTCCGCGATACGAAAGCCAACTATCGCTTCACAGGTCCCATGGGTCGGATGAGCATTGAACTGGCAAGGACAGCCCCAGTCGCAATTGCAGCTGGACATGTTCTCACCGCGGATTTTCCATTGGATCATCTACATCCCTCCTGGTGTACCTTCTTACATCTTCGCGGCCGGTTTGCGCAACTCGGATCTGGCGCCGAACCGCTCATGGCTGTGGCTCCACACGCGCCAGCATATCGGAGATCCGCCGTAAACAGGCGGAATCGTATGGGCCTGGTCCGTGGCTGCGCTGCCACTGCACCCAAAGCTGCCGGATTGTCTCATAGGAATCCCGCACCTCCGCCCGGTCGCCATGACGGGACTGCCAGAGCGCCTGAGCCTCATAAGCGTCGGCCAGATTCCGTAACCGGAAAATATCGTGAGGATGGTCATACCAGTCCTGTTGCGCGGATTCGATAGCTTGCTGGATTCGTTTTAGCGACAGTGCGGCTGGAGCCGGTGTGGATAGCGCCGCGACGTGGGGATTGGGTTCCAGAGTCAGCATATCATCCGCTTCCAGTGCGCCGGCCAAGACGGGTCTGTCTTCGCGAGTGGCCAGCCGCCTCGCCATGCGGAAGCGTGCGGCGGCATCCGATGGACGGCCCAGGTTCACACGGCGTGGATTGCCGAGCAGGTCGCCTTCGGCCAGCAGCGCCCGCAGGCGCACCCGGCGCGCCTGCGTATCGGCGATGTCCCGGAGCAACTCATCTCCGGCTTGTTGGAATTGAGCAAGCGCCTCATTCAGCCTGCCGAGCCGTTCCAAGACCCGGCCGTAGTTCAGGCGCGCCTTGGCCAGCTCAAGACGTTCGGGGAAATCCGGCTTAAGCTGCCCGGCGCGCTCGAGAGCTTGAATGCTGGAGCCATAGGCGGCTGAAGCCGAGGGCAGTTCCGCGGTGTGCGCGGCGCAATCCGCCATACGGGCATGGGAGGAGGCCAGCGCCATGAGATGCGCTTCGGTTCCCGCAGGGATCAGCTCCCTCAAACGCACGGCCTTGCGATAACTGGCCAGGGCCGCGCCGGAACAGCTTTGCAGGGTGGCATCGGCTTGAATGTCCCCAAGCCGGTCGTAGCCATCGGCGATGCGGCGCGCCAGTTCCGGACGCGTGTGGGCTTCCGTCTCGAGAATCTGAAGATACTGATTCGCCGTCCGCAGCATGCCGGTGCGCACCGGCCCCGAATCTGGCAGCCGCAAAACCCGGTCGTGGAAATCGAAAAGGTATGTGTACGCGAGATTGTCGAGAAGAGCCAGGCGCCGCTCGGCGCGGCGGGTTTGGCTGGTAGCGGCGACAATGCCTACCGAGAGGCTGAGCAGAACCGCCGCGGCCGCCGCAAAGACCAGCCCGTGACGGCGCAGAGTTTTTCCGGCGCGGTAAGCCAGGGTAGGAGTTCGGGCGCGGACGGGAAGTGATTCCTGGTGGCGCCGTATATCCTCCGCCAGCAGTTGGACGGAGCCGTAGCGGTGGGAAGGATCGGTTTGCGTTGCCTTGACGACGATGTCCCGAAGGTCGCCTCGCAGACTGGTCAGCGCCGAAGGATCGGCCGGACGCTTGCCCGTGAGGATCTCGCAGAGCAGAACGCCGAGGGAATAAACATCCGTAGCAGTGGTTAGGCTACGCCCATGGATCTGTTCGGGGCTCGCGTAGTCCGGAGTGTGAACCCGCAAAGTGCTTGGATCAGCCGGGGAATCCAGCAGTCTGGCGATACCGAAATCCAGCAGCTTGGGAGTGCCGTCGGGTGTGACCAGGATGTTGGGAGGCTTCACATCGCGGTGGGCAATCAGGTTCTGATGCGCATGGGAAACAGCCGAACAGATCTCCCGGAACAAAAATAGCCGCCCGCTGACTGCAACGCCCCGGTCGCGGATGTACTGTGTGAGCGGGAGGCCGTCGACGTACTCCATCACGAGAAAAGGCAGCCCGTCCGCCGTGGCGCCTCCGTCGAAAAGACGTGCGATGCACGGATGATCGAGGCGGGCGAGGATCTTGCGCTCATCGCGAAATCTGGCCTGAAGCGCCGGAGAATCCAATCCGCGGTTCATCACCTTGATTGCCGCACGCTTGCGGAAGGCGTCGTCGGTACGCCATGCCAGGTAGACCGAGCCCATGCCGCCGCTGCCGATCAGTGATTCGATGCGATAGGCGCCGATGCGGTCTCCGTCCTCCAGCGTGGTGACGGAGGCGGCGACACCAGCCACCGTGGCGGCCAGAAATTCTCCGTCCGGACGGTCATGGCGGAGTAGCGATTCGATTTCCTGGCGAAGCGCGTGGTCCGCGGCGCATACTGTGCCTAGAAACACCTCCCGGTGTGCCGGAGCCAGGTCAATGACCTGTTCAAAAATCTCGGAGATGCGCTGCCACCGTTCCGGTGTCATGGCAACGAGGCGCGCTTTCTTCGCGATGTGCTGTACGGGTTGGGGGCATGGCCGGCTTCCCACGCGATCCATAAGTCAACATTCTTCTCACCCCATCCGGCCGATTCCTCCAAAGCCGCCATGGCTTCATAGCAATCGGAGAGGTTGCGGATGGAGTAAAGGTTGTGCGGGCTGATGAGGTACTGCGATTCGGCCAACCGAAGGGCAGCCACAATGTGAGTACGCGCTTCTGCTTTCCGCCCAAGCCGAATGAGACCGCGGCCCATGAACAGGCGCGTGGGGATGGTGTCCTGGCGGAACTGCGTACGGGAGGAGTCGTCCACGGTGAGCGCCTGTTGGACACCAAGGGAATCGCGATAGGCGCTGAGCGCCAGATCCATGTTGCCGAGTTTCTCGTGCATGTAACCGATGCCGAGTAAATGGAAGCCGCGCTCGCGCCGGTATTCGGTGTTGGCGCTGTCGTTCTCCAATAGCGACGCGTTGGAGGCCAAAGCCTGCTGGCAAAGCTTGAGCCCCTCTGCCGGATCAGTTTTAGCCAGAATGTAGGCAAGCCGGCTGCGTGTCTGGTTCAAGCTGATGCGCGCTTGCGCATCTTTCGGGAAGCGATCCACCATTTGCTGGGCCAGATCGGCCGCCATGCGGTATTGTTCCATCGCGGCCACGCGATTGCCGAGATTGATGTGGAACGGGCTTCCCAGCAGATCTCCCAGGGAAATGTAATTCAGGGCCAAGTTGCGAAGGTAGGCGTTGTTGTCCGGATCGGCGCCGACAGCCTTGCGGGAGACTGCGATGGCCCGGCGATAGGCATCGAGAGCGGGAATGATCTGGCCCGTCCAGATGAGCGCGTATCCGACACGCTGTAGACTCATCGCGTGAAGGTTGAGATTCGCGGCCGTAGCTGCGCGGGCGCACAGATTCGAGTAATGCTCACTGCTGGTGCGGTAGGAGTTCAACGCGGCGGGCGCATCTCCCCGCACGGCGTAGATTTGGCCGATGCGGAGATAAGCCGACCCGAGTAGGAGGTCTTCTTCCGCGGAATCGGGGCGGGCCTGCTCGGCGAACTCAAGCCCTTTGCGAAAGCTCTCCAGCGCGGCAGGGGTGCGGCCGAGAGCAAGCTCTACATCTCCGATTTTTAGCAGCAGGCCGCCGAGTGTACGCCTCGGACTATCGATGCGGGTTTTGATCGCGAAGGCTTTTCTGTAACTGGCTAAAGCGGCGGAGCTCTCCCCGAGATTGTCGCCGAATGGATAACCCTGCACGTCACCGATCTTCTCGTACGCCGTAGCAATGTCCCGTTGCAAAGAGTCATCGCCCTCGGCGTCCTGCTGGAGCCGGCTGAGGTAGTCCAGGGCCGTCTGAACAACGGCCTTCCGCGTATCCATCGAGCCGGGCAGCGGTTGAATGGAATCGTGGAACTCGAACAGAAAGGAGTTTGCCAGTTGCCGCACTTGCTGGTATCTCTGCTCGGCCCTCCTCGCCTGGCGGTTAGTGATCACCGCGGCGGCGGCCAGAGAGACGAGGATCGCGAAGCCTGCGGCTAAAGGCCACCGGCGGCGGCGGAGGAACCTGGAAGTCCGGTAGGAGACCGTGTTTTGCCTGGCTGTCACAGGCAACCCATGCATGTACCGGCGGATGTCTTGAGCCAGTTCCTGGACCGAGCCGTATCCACGGTCCTTCTCGCTCTGTCTGGCTTTGGCAGCAATCGAATCCAGATCTTCCTGTTTCTTCCGCCCGGTCATCATCGCCCCGAGAATCTCGCCCAGAGCGATGATGTCGCCAGCCGTTGTATGTGTTGTGTGCCCTGCGGATCCTAGAAGGGCGCCGATCCCGAAATTGACGAGCTTCGGCTCGCCCGCCGGGGTGATCAGTATGTTCCCGGGTGTTAGTTCCGTATGAACGACTAGCCGCTGATGGGCATGCTGGACCGTGTTGCAGACCTTCAGAAACAGGTAAAGACGTTCCGTCAACGACAGCAGCTTGCCGGAGCAGTACTCCGTAATCGGCAAGCCATGAACTCGCTCCAGCACCAGGTAGGGCAGTCCGTCGGCAGTAACGCCCCCATCAAGCAGCGCGGCGATATTGGGATGCTCCAACTCGGCCAGAATCTGGCGCTGGGCGCGGGTCCGTTCCCCATCGGAGCCTTCATGAGCCAGTTCCACGACGAATTCGCGCTCGTAGGCAGCGTCGTCGCGGACGGCGCTGTAAAAGGAGGCTGCCGCGGTGCGGGACAACAGGCCCGTTACGCGATAAGGCCCGATTTTCCAGCCGGTGTTCGCCTCCGCCGGAGTCACCTTTTCAGGATAATACCGTGCCGTTTAGTGCGGCTGGTTACGGTAGTCGAGCGGCGGTTTCTGGCCTGCCGGAACACGCGAGTCATACGAGCGCCCGCCGCGGCGCTTCTCAAAGCTGGCGCGTGCGGCCTGGACCTGCGCGGGGTCCCGCAGCAGATCCAGCGCGCTGAGTGCAAGTGTTTTGGCGGCGACTAGCATCCCTTTCCGCCCGATGCTCGTCCCCGCGCAGGCCGTCGACTGCCAGCTATGGCCGGGCGTGCCGGGCACGAAGGTGGCCGCGGTGAATTGCGCTGTCGGGACCAGCCAGCTGATGTCAGCCACGTCGGTTGATCCGCCCAGGCCGCGCCGCTCCTGAGAGGGCACAATTCCCTCCTGTGACCCTAGCGGCGGCGCGCTCTCGAAGCTCAGCTGGAGCTTGCGCGCGAAGGCCTCCTCCTCCGGCGTATAACGCACGCCACCGACGCGGCGGAGATTCTTGTCGAGCAGCGCGGTCAGCGCGGCGTTGGGCAGCAGGTCGTACACGCTGTTGACGATTTGCGTTTCCAGCCGGGTCTCGGTGGCCAGCGCCGCTGCCTCCGCGCATTTGAGAATGCGCGCCCAGACGCCGTCGAGCTTTTCCATGCTTGGGTGGCGGGCGTAGTAGTAGGATTCGGCGAAGTTGGGCACGACGTTGGGAGCGGCGCCGCCGCTGGTGATGATGTAGTGGATGCGCGTCTCCTGCGGCACGTGCTCCCGCATCAGCTCCACGGCGTAGTTCATCACCTGCACGGCATCCAGGGCGGAGCGTCCGGCCTCCGGCGCGGCGGAGGCGTGCGCGGCCTTGCCGTGGTAACGGAACTTGGCGGTGATATTGGCGAGCGTACTATCGAGCCCGGCGTGGTTCGAACTGCCGGGGTGCCAGGTCAGCGCGGCGTCGACATCCTGGAACGCACCGGCCCGCGCCATGTAGATCTTGCCGCCGCCGCCTTCCTCGGCCGGCGTGCCGTAGAAGCGGATCGTGCCAGGAAGCTTGTTCTCCTCCAGGTGCTGCTTCACCATCACCGCCGCAAAGGCCGCCGCCGGGCCGAACAGGTTGTGCCCGCAGCCATGGCCGGGCGCCCCCTGCACACGCGGCTTCCGCTCCGGCACATCGTCCTGGCTCAGACCCGGCAGCGCGTCGAACTCTCCCATGATCCCGATGACAGGCTTGCCCTGGCCCCACGTGGCCGTGAAGGCCGTGGGAATTCCGCCGATGTTGTCCTCCATGCGGAATCCGGCGGCGCGGAGGTCCTCCTTAAGCAAGCGGGAGCTCTTGTGCTCCTGATAACCAACCTCGGCCAGTTCCCAGATCTGGCGCGACATCTGGCCGTACCGCGGCGCGATGTCGTCCATCCGCCTAATAATCGAGTCGCGCGCGGCGTCCGGAAGCTGCGCAAGCAGGGGCGCGGTAAGCAGTAGCGTGAGAAACCTCATGGCGATCACCTATGGTAAAACAGTCACCATGTCAGCAGAACATGTTTCGCGTCGTTCCGTGCTGGCCGCCGCCGGAGCGCTCCAGGCGGCAGGCGTCCGCCAGCCGGTAGTGGTCAGCCCTTATGCGCAGGTGACTGCTCCTCCATCCACCGAGCCCATCAAAGTGGCCACGATGTACAAGTTCGAACCGGGCGAGGTGGAAAAGATCCAAAGCGCCTCGCCGGTGAAGGTGGAAATCCTCATATCCAATTCCGCCGAGGAGTTCCGGCGCAACCTGCGCGATGCCGAGGTTGTCTATGGCGGCATTCGCGGCGCCGACTTGGATTACGCCCCGAAGCTGAAATGGGTGCAGATGGGCGGCGCCGGCGTGGAAGGCATGGAGGAGAAGAGCCGCAAGGCGCCCTTCGTCATGACCAACTACGCGCGCACCTTCGCGCCGGGGATCAGCGAAACGGCGATGGGCCTGCTGCTGTGCCTGACGCGCGGCATCGCCAAATACTACATGCCGCAGTTCTACAAGAACCGGACCATGATCCCGGCAGGCACGGTGAAGAGCGATCATCACACGGAGTTGGTGGGCCGCGTGATGGGCATCGTCGGCATGGGCGGCATCGGCATGGCTATTGCGCGCCGGGCCTACTACGGCTTCGATATGCGCATCATCGGCATCGACGTGAAACCGCTGCCGAAGCCGGAATACGTCGCGGAATTGCACGATCCCAGCTACTTCACCAAGATGGTTCCGCAAGTGGACGTTCTGGTGGCCGCCGCTCCTCACACGCCGAAGACAGAGCGCATGTTCAACGAAAGCGTCTTCCGTTCGATGAAGCGAACGGCACATTTTCTGGCGATGTCGCGCGGCATGCTGTTCGACGACATGGCGCTGGTGAAGGCGCTGAAGGAAGGCTGGATCGCCGGGGCGGGCCTGGACGTGATGCCGCAGGAGCCGCCGGCCTCCACCCATCCGATCTTCGATTGCCCGAACGTAGTGATGTCGGCCCACTCCTCAGGCTGGAGTCCGGACCGCCAGATCCGGCTCATCGATCTATTTGCCGATAACGTGCGGCGCTATGCCATGGGACTGCCGCTGATCAATGTAGTGGACAAGGAGGCAGGTTACTAGATGCGTTTTTGTTTCGGATTGGCGGTCATCGCCGCTTTGTGTTATGGACAGACGATATATGCCCCGAAGGGCGAGCCTGCGGTTTACAGGGCCCCGCACAAGCCGCATACCAAGCTGACAGACGTGAAGGCGGCCAACGCGTCCAAAAAGGCTTGGAGGCAAGTAGTGGTGGATGATGACCGCCTGCGCAGCGAATGGGTGCAGGCAGCGCCGGGGGATAACATCCCGCGTCAGCTGCATCCCGATACCCGCGCCTGGTGGGTGGTTCAGGAAGGTGAAGTGCGGTTTGAAATTGAAACCGTGGAGCCGTTTGTGGCAAAGAAAGGCTCGGTTGTTCAGGTTCCTTTTCAAACTTGGTTCCGTTATGAAGCGGTCGGCGAGAAACCGGCGCTGATGTTTGAGACCAACATCGCCGGAGCGCGCACGCTCTATGAGAGCAATACCGGTCTGCCGCAGCTGGGCCCGAAGATGAACTGGGTTCCGGTGAACTTCGGCAATCGCGTCGTGGCGAAGTGGAAGAACAACAACAAGCCGCTTGTGACTTTTGACGAGGTCGCCGCCGAGCTGGAATCGGGCAAGCGCAGGGGCACGCAGCGGCTGGTGGAAGACGACCGCGGCACGGCCAATTTCATCTACGGCTACGGTAGCGGGCCGAAGTCCACATTGCCGCCCCTGGATGAGAAGAACAAGGGCCACTACCATCCCGAGAGCGCCGAATACTGGCTCATCATGAAGGGCCAGATCCGTTACCCGATCGAGAAGGTGGGTGTCATCATCGCCAACGAGGGTGACGTGGTCTACGTGCCGCCGTTCACCTGGCACGCGCCGCGCTGGTGGGGCGAAGGAGCCTCCTGCCGTCTGGCGATGAACGGCTTCCCCGATATCTCGCACCTGTTCGACGGAGCCGAGGGGCGGTAGTCCCCCGGTATGGCGAAAAAGAAGCAGGCACGCACCGAGGAGAAGAGCAAAGCGGAGGCAGCGGCGCCTCCGCACCGGCTGGCCGTGGCGCTGCTGTTCCTGTTCGTGCTGGCGTTCCATTTCACGCCGCTATTTTCCGGGCAGGCCAGCATCCAGTGGGATGCCGTCGATGTCCACTACACGCTGCAAAAACATTTTTCCGAGAGCGTGTGGGAAGGGCGGCTCCCTTATTGGACAAGGTATGTCTTCTCCGGTTATCCGTTTCTGGCAGATCCACAGGTAGGCGCTTGGTATCCGTTGAACTGGCCGTTTTTCCTGGCAGGGATTACGCCAAAGAGCATCCAATGGGAGTTGGCGCTGCATACCTTGATCGCGGCCTTGGGCGCGTATCTGCTCGGCTGGCACTGGATGAAGAGGGTGGAGCCGTCACTGCTGATGGCGGTGGCCTACGCATTCTCGGGGTTTTTCACCGGGCATGCCTCCCATGTCGGGATTTTTCAGGCCGCGGCGTGGCTGCCGCTCCTATTACTTGCCGTCGAGAAAGCTCTGCGCGGCGGCATCTTCTGGCTGACTGCCGCCTCGTCGATTACAGGCCTGGTAATCCTTGTGGGACATTTTCAGACGGCTCTCTATTGCGGCTTCGCGGTGGCGTGCTTGTGCGCGTGGCGCGTGATCGAGAACAGGAAGCTGGCGGTACGCGCCTGGTTGCTGCTGGCTCTGGCTGCCGCCGGAGGACTGGCCATCGGAATGGTCCTGATCAACCCGGGGCTTCAACTAGCCGGCGAATCCGTGCGCGCGGAAGCTGACTTCACCAAGCAGACCAATTCACCGTTGACGTTTGCTGCCCTGGCCACGCTCATCCAACCGAACGCTCTGGGCGCCTTGGAGGGTGAATACAAAGGCTCCGGAGACATCACGCAGTCATATTTCTATGCAGGGCTGTTGCTGCTGCCGCTTGTGGCGATGGGGATATGGAAAAGCCCGGTGCGCAGCGTTGGGCTCGTCCTGGTGATTCCGGCACTCTGGTACGCGCTTGGCCCCGACGGCGGTTTGTACCGTCTGCTGGCATTGCTGCCCGGCCTCGGCGCCGTTCGTGCGCCCGTTCATTTGTGGTTTGTGGTGGCGTTGGGCTTGGCTCTGCTGGCCGGAGGCGGCCTGCTGGCGTTTCGCGAACGCATCCCTGCTTGGGTTCCCTGGGTGGTGGTGCTTGTGCTTTTCGGCGACTTGATGTGGAGGAACTCCATCGACAACCGGCTGGCATACGCGCCGGAGAGCTTCGCGGCTCTGTATGGAGACAAGCTTCAAGCATTCGAGCAGAACCTGGCTGCCAAACTGCCGCCGCGGGAGAGGTTTCACGCGCCGTACCCTTCTGCTTCTTTCGGCCCGCAGAATCATCCTATCGATGCGAAAACCGAAACAACCTACGGCTACAATCCGTTGGTGTTGCGCCGCTACAGCGAATACCTGGGCGCCGCGCAAGGAAACCGGAAACTCATCAACGCCTTGGGAGCACGCTTCGTATTGGACTTGGAACGGCAGGGAGTCGCGGTGAACGAAGAGGCGCTTCCGAGAGTTATGTTGCCCAAGCGCGTCGAAGCGGTGACGGATGATGCCTCCGCACGGCAGCGGTTATCCCAGCTTGACCCGGCCGAGGCCGTCATCGTGGTTGGCGCGCCTAAGGAACAGGATCCCTCCGGCGCCGCGGAGCTGATCGAGCAAGGAGAAGGCTTCTACCGCATTCGCTACCGTCTAAGCCGCCCGGCTCTGCTGCGCCTCGCGGAAGCCTACTATCCCGGTTGGCGCGCCCATGCCGGTGGCCGTGACCTGGAAGTAGTGAGTGTGGACCTGGCTTTGATTGGGGTTCGAGTGCCCCAAGGAGAAGGCGAACTACTTCTCCACTTCAAACTGCCGAGATTCGCCGCCATGGCGGCAGTTTCCGCTCTGAGCATGCTCGGCGCTTTGTTCTTGCTCTGGCTAAGAAGGAAGGAGTGCTGTAATGTGCCGGAACATCAAAACCCTGTTCAACTTTGAGCCGCCGGTCACCGAGGAAGAGATTCACACCGCCTCATTACAGTTCGTGCGCAAGATCAGCGGCTTCACCAAGCCTTCGAACGTGAACGAGGAGGCGTTCCAGTCAGCGGTAGAGGAAATCGCCGCGGCATCGGCACGCCTGCTGGGCACGCTGGAAACCAGCGCTGAACCGAAAAACCGCGAAGTGGAAGCGAGGAAAGCGAAAGCCCGCGCGCGGAGATTTTAGGCGGCTTTCAGTGCCTTCAGCCGCGTGTGCAGCCGGCTCTTGTAACGCGATGCCGTGTTGGGCTTGATGATGCCCCACTTGGAAGCGCGATCCACCATCGAAAACGTTTCCGGCAGAATCTTCTCCGCCCCGGTAACGTCCTTTTGCTCCATCAACCGCCTCAGCGTGCGGATCTGGTGACGCAGGCGGGTTTTGCGCTGGCGGTTCACCGCCTGGCGGCGCTCACTCTGACGCGCGTTCTTGAGCGCAGTGACATGATTGGCCATTCAAAGAAATCCTTGGTAGGTGTAGTGCTCCTCATAGGATACCGTAGCCGCCGCGGGCGGGTCAAACCGCAGTTTTGACAAAAAAGACCCTATCTGATCTCAAAGGAACGCCAAGGCGAGTTCAAGTCCCCCCATAGCTGTATCCGAAACTCTGCCCATTCGTGGCCGTTCAAGCCTGCTCGAATCCAGAACCCTGATGTGGTCGGTTAAAGCCGTCACTTTCTCCCGTTCCTCCATCAACGCCAAAATATCAGCAATCTCCCAAACGCGATTCTCAACGCCCGCAGCCATCGCAGGCGTGGCTCGCAGAGTCTGATGAATGCGAATAAAGTTGTAGTGCATCAAGTGGAGGGAGATGGACCCACCACCACTTCCTGTCTATGTTTTTCCCCCTACTGATCCGCATCGGTATTGGTGATCTCGATCAGAACAGGGCAATGGTCCGAGAGCCGCTGATAAGCCGCCGGCGGAGCCCCCGTGAACGGCGCGCAGGCACGCACAGCGCAGTAGCCGCTCACGCGCCCCGCCGCCGCCGCTTCGCTCATCCCGGCCGACACCACCATATGATCCAGCACCCCGCCCTTGTCCTGAAAATACTCCGTGCAGGCCAACGAGCCGGGCACGCGCTGAAACGCCGGCCGCAGTTCCTCGCGGAACGCCTCGATCTCCTGCGACGCGCTGATTGCCGGCTCCTCCTTCCGCCCCATCGTGTTGAAGTCGCCCAGCACAATCGTATCGGCGTCGATCTCCGGCAACGGCTTGCCGTCTATCTCGATCCCGGTCAGCGCCTCTACCGATTTGCGCCGGTTCTGATAGTCCCGGTCGCTGGTGCCGCTGTCCAGGTGCACGGCGATGATGTTAAAGTCGGCCCCGCCCCCCACCGCCTCCGCGCGCGCATAGCGGCCCGGCCGCAGGAACCCCGCGCAAGCATTGTCCCCGTTTACCGCGTTCGGATTCAGCTGCCACACATCCTTGCGGTTGCTCAGTTTGATCCGGCTGCCGTTCCACAGAAATCCCACGCGCTGCGAGCTGGAATTGCCGCACTCCTGAAAATCCCACTGCCAGGAGCCCTGCGTCAGCTCGTTCAGCTTGCCCAGCACCACGGCCAGCTTCTCCACGTCGATCGCCGCCCGCATCACCTCCTGTACCGCCAGCACGTCCACCTGCATCCATGCGATCGAGCATGCCAGCCAGTCCAGATCCGTCCGGTTCTCCGGACAAGTCTCGTTCGGTGAGCAGCCCTTGGCGAACCACCGTATGTTCCATGTCCCCACTATCAGCGCATCCGGGTCCGACTTCGCCATCCTCCGCCCGGCCGACACCACCTCCAGGCAGGAGCTGCCGGATTGCCACACCTTGGCCAGATCCTTCGGATCCGCAGGCGCCGGCGCCACCGGGGAAGCCGGGAGAACGCGGCCAACGTAGCGGCTGGAGATCCACTCCGCCCGGCCGCTTGGGACCAACGTGATGCGGAGCCACCGCCCCTCTTCCTGCACTTCCTCCACCTTCGCCCGGGCCCCATGCGGAACACGGTCGAAATCGTCGGAGCCTCCAACCTTCTTATGCAGCGGAACGCCCAAATGATGCGTCCCGCGCAACTCCACGCTCGCCCCTACCGCCGGCGCCTGCGCGCAAAGCATCGCTGCTCCCAGACACAACGCAACCACACCAGCGGCCAGACGCATGAACGATCCTCCTTGTTGGGAGAATCATAAGACAAACTATGCCTTTTGCCAATGCCCCTCCAAAGCCGCCACCGCTTCTGCTCCGGCCTGCCCGATCTGCCGCAGCTCTCCTCGCAACGGATCGCCTTCCGGCAGCGTTTCCAGCAGCAGATCGCAGTAACCGTTGATCACCGTCAGCGGTCCGCCGATTCCTTCCGCCACCTCTCCCACCCATCTCTTGCGATGCCGCTCCATCTCCGATTTCCTCGCCAGCAGCGCCAGCACCAGCAGCGCGTAGCCGGCGGAGAACATCAGGTACTGGAGATTCTTCCGCCGTTCCTGCTCCACTACTTCCGCAGGCTGCAGGCCGAGCGCCTCGATCGCCGCCGAGATCTCAGCCAGCGCCCGCGATGCCGCCTTCTCCGGCTCCGGGCCTTTTAGTGCTTCCCGGGAATTGCTCAAATGCCACGCCGCCGCCGGAGGCGCATCGAATGCAACATCCGCTTCACCCATCACGCGCCGCAGGCGCTCCTCCCGAACCGCAGCCGCCGCGGCGCCGTCGGCAAACTCCGCTTCCCGGCGGTTCAGCGCCAGCGTCACACGCAACCGCTCCTGCACTCTCTCCAGCCGCCGTTCCAGCTCTGGGGCCGCCCCTTGCACGGGCCCCATGGACTCCACCACCTCAAACCCGCACCAGCCCAGATACAACAGGATCAAACCGAACGCCATCGGCCGCAATTGTCTTCCCATATATGGTTAGTACCGTCGCCCGCCCCATCTTCGCGGGAAAAATTGGAACTTTCCGCCCTTCTGCCCGGAATGCCTAACCGAAGCACAACGGGATGCGTCTGATGCATAGTGCCCATGGAGCTTAAGCGCGATGAGGCGGCGCTGCTCAGAAGACTCGCCGCGGGCTGTGAAGACTCCTGGCGCGAGTTCTATCGCAGCCATCAGGGGCGCATCTACCGTTTCGCATTGCATATGAGCGGATCAAGAGCCATTGCCGAGGAAGCCACCCAGGAAACCTTCGTCGCGTTCCTCGATACTGCCCGGCGGTTTGACCCCGCGCGCGGCGCGCTGGAACCCTACCTCCTTGGTATCGCTCGCAACAAAGTGCTCACCATGCTTGAAAAGCAAAGCCGCCTGGCGCCGCTGGAAACCGCCGAAGCATCCATCGAAGCCGCCGACAGCCGCCTCATGCACCAAGATCTTCGCAAAGCCGCTCCTGGCGCAGGAGCACGACATATCGAAGGCGGCGCCGGACACGGCGTGATCCGCGTCGAGCGCAATGTGGAGAAAAGGAGGTAGTGTGCTAGACTTCCTCGCGTGACCCGTAGATCTTTCCTGCAAGCGGCGGCTTCGGCCGCCGCTCCTGCTTTGCTCTCCCAATCCCGCCAGCGCAATCTCGTCTTCATCCTCACCGACGATCAGCGGCATGACTTCATCGGCGCGCTAGGCCATCCCTGGCTCGCCGGCCACACCCCGAACATGGACCGCCTCATCCGCAACGGCGTCCATTTCCGCAACGGCTTCGTCACTTCTTCTCTCTGCTCGCCCAGCCGCGCCTCCATTCTCACCGGCCAGTACATGCACGCCCACGAGGTGATGGACAACTTCACGCCGCTCTCTGCTAAGCTCCCCTCCTTCCCCTCACTCCTGCGTCAGAACGGCTACCGCACAGCCTTCATCGGCAAGTGGCACATGGGCGGCGACAGCGACGAGGTCCGCCCCGGTTTCGACCACTGGGTCAGCTTCCGCGGCCAGGGTGACTATATCGACCCCATGATCAACCGCAACGGCGTGCGCTCCAAAACCACCGGCTACATGACCGACATCCTCACCGAGGAGTCCACCCGCTTCATCGCGGACAACTCCGCGCGGCCCTTCATGCTCTACCTCTCGCACAAGGCAGTCCACTACCCGTTCCAGCCACCCAAGCGTCACGCCTCGCTGTTCGAGGGCAAGGCAGTCCCCAAGCCCGCATCCATGCCTTACAAGAAGGAGTTCTACGAGCACTTGCCGGAATGGGTGGAGCGGCGGCGCTATTCGCGTCACGGCGTCGATGGCCTGTTCGGCCACGCCACCAATTTCGACGACGCCTACCGCGGCTACTGCCAGTCGCTCATCTCGGTCGACGAAAGCGTCGGCGCCGTCCTCAACGCGCTCGAAGGGAAACAGCTGCTCAACGACACGCTGGTGATCTACATGGGCGACAACGGCTACATGTGGGGCGAGCATGGCCTGGTCGACAAGCGCGCCATGTATGAACCCTCGATCCGCGTGCCGCTTCTCGCCCATTGCCCCGCGCTCACCGGCCCCCGCGCCGTCGATGCCATGGCTCTCAATCTCGACATCGCGCCGACTATGCTCGAAGCCGCCGGACTTCCCATTCCCACATCCATGCACGGCCGTTCGCTGCTGCCGCTCATGCAGGGCGGCAGCCCCGCATGGCGGAAAGACTTCATCTACGAATACGAGTGGGAGCAGGATTATCCCTATACGCCCACCATCACCGGCCTGCGTACGGAACGCTACAGCTTCATGCAGCACATGGGCGTCTGGGACATCTCCGAGCTCTACGACCTCGATAAAGACCCGGACCAGATGAATAACCTGCTTCGCGACGTCCGCATCAACTACCAGCGCGGCCGCCTCTCCATGAACGTTCCCGACGCGGACCGCAAGCAACTGGTCGATTCGCTCCAGGCGCGCCTGCACCAGATCCTCTCGGAATCCGGCGGCGATCCGCGCCGCTCCGGCAAAGGCAGTGAAGGCGACCGTTACGCGCTTTGAGCCGCCTCGATCTCCCGCCAGCCGCCGAGTAGTGGGAAGTAGAGCGCACACCGCACACGCCGCCCCTCCGCCCCCGCGAACCAGCGCGCATAGGCCAGCAACTGCCCGCGGTAACGCTCCGCTTCATTATCGAGAAACGCGTCCAGGTCGCCGCCCTCGTGCAAGCTGGTTTTGTAATCGATAATCCATCGCGTTCCCTCTTCATCTACAAAAGTGCGGTCCACACGGATGTGACGCACCATGCCATGGATGCTCGCCGAAGCGGCGAACTCACAAGCCTGCACCTCGCGCGGCGAAAGGATCCACCTCCCCTTTGCATCGCGCAGCGTCCCTGCCAGCGCCTGCCGCACCCGCTCCGACGCCCGATCCAACTCATCCCGCGTAACGCCCAATGCCACAAGCGCCGTGCGGATCTGCTGCCGCCGCTCCTCGATCCGTTCTGCGCTCCATACGGCCAAACCCTCCGTCGCGATCCGCTCCAGGTAGCCATGCACCACCGTTCCCACGTGCCGCAACGCCTCTCCAGCCCAGTCAAAGCTCACCTGCTCCTCCAGCGCGCGAGCCTCCTCCCCCGGATACCACACTACGTTCTCCGGACGTCCGGGAGCCTGCCAGTCCGCCGGCAGCCGGTGAATCGCGCGCGGTTCACGAACCACCGCCTCCTCCTGTGCCGCGCTTTTTCCCGCTTGGCTCAGGTGCGGCTCTAGCACCGGCCACAGCGCCGCCGCCAGTGTACCCGAACGTTTCCCGTTGTGGCTCACCAGGTGCAGGCGCCGCCTCGCCCTTGTCGCTGCGACATACAGCAGCCGCAGCGTCTCATGATCCTCCTTGCGCCGGTCCAGGTGCTGCACATAACGGTAGACCGGGTCACGCTCATCATCCTCCGGCGAAGAGGACGGCGCGAACAAGGTCGCCGGCTCTCCGTCCACCTCAATCGTCGCCCAATGCAGTAGCCCGCCTTCTCCGCTCTGCGTCTCGCGCGCAAGGCCTGGCACGATCACCGTATCAAACTCCAGACCCTTCGCCTTGTGGATGGTCATGATCTCCAGCGTCTCCGGTGCACCCGCGTCCGGCGCAGCGTGCAGCTCCTCCAACGCCGCCTCCAGCCGCGCGAAATCATCCACTTCTCCACCCTGCTCCATCGATTCCAGCTTCTCGAAGTAGCGCTTCGCCTCCTGATACTCGATCTCGCCGCCCAAGCAAGCTGGACCTCCCAGCTCGATCCATGCCCGCTCCACCGAGCTGCGCAGCCGCTGCCGCCTCACCCGGCTCAACGCGCCCGCCATCGCCTTGTGAAACCGTGCGAGCGCGGGTGTCGAAGGTGTGATGCGGTCCCACATGATCGCCTTCGCATCATCGGCCGCAAGCCGGTGCAGTTGTTCTAGTGTCAGCCCGCACCAGGGCGCGCGCAGAATCGCCAGCCACGCCGTACGGTCGCCCGGATGCAGGATCGCGCGCGTCAGCGCCAGCAGGTCGCGGATCACCGGCCGCGTCGTCAGCGGATCAATCTCCACCGCGCGGTACGCAATCCCTCGCCGCTTTAGCTCCTCGACGATCGGCGGAAGGTGGCCGCGCGCCCGCACCAGGATCGCCGTGGTTCCGCCGGCGCTTTTCTCCACCAGCTCCGCCACTAGCCGCGCCTCCGCATCCGCGTCGTCGCTTGCCTGCGTATGAATCGTCACTGCCTCCGCGCCCGCCGCCGGCCGGAACGCCACCGACGCATTATAAGGAACCGCTCCCGAGCTGAAATCGGCCGCCGCCGGAAAGATCCCGGCAAAGGATTGGTTCACCCAATCCACCAGTTCCGCATCGGAGCGGAAGTTGGCGCTCAGTTGCAGCCGCTCCAGCGGCAACGCCGGCAATCCCTCCGCGCACATCCGCACGAATAGACCAACTTCGGCTTCGCGGAACCGGTAGATCGACTGCATCGGATCACCCACCAGGAACAGCGTGCGTCCGTCGCCCGGCTCCCAGGCCGCCGTCAGCATCGTGAGCAGCCGGACCTGCGAATGCGACGTGTCCTGCATCTCGTCCACCAGGATGTGTTCCACGCGATGCCCCAGCGAGAACGCCAGGTCCGTCGGCTCGCCTTCCTCTCCCAGGGCGCGCAGCGCCGCGTGCGTCAGTTCCGTGAAATCCACCGCGCCGCGCCGTTGGAACACCACCTTCAGCTGCGCCGCCGCGGCCGGAAGCACCTCGAGCAGATCCTCCATCAGCTCCCACTGCTGATCCTCATAATGCGGCGGCGGAGCATACCGCAATTCGCGGAATGCTTCGAAGAGCCCTTCCACCTTGTCCAGCTCGTCCCGTACAGAGTAGAACCTTTGAATCATGCCGCGATTCGTTGTCGGGAATCCCTGCCGCTTGGTCACCTGCTTCCGCCAGCCTTTGCCGTCCTGCGTGATCAGCAATTGCGCCACCGCTCGCCAGCCCTCCACATCCTCGGGAAGCCCGGACTCGGGCACGCCCGCATCCTCCTGCAGGTTCCCCGCCGCATAACGCGCCAGCGTCAAGGTCTCCTCCACCAGCTCCTCCGGAAACAGGTCGCGCAGCTTCTCCACGCATATGCGCCCTGCGCGCTCCAGCAGCCGCTCCATTTCGCGCCGCCACGCGGCGGGATCATCGCCCGCCGCCAGGTGCCGCAGCCATTGATCGCGCCGGTCCAGCAACCCGGCCAGAAGGTACTGCGCCACCCCGGCTTTGTTGTCCAGGTGCGCCACCAGCCGCTCCACCGATGCCGCATACTGATCCTCGCCTTCCAGCAGATACAGCGTCGCGCGCGCCGCCTCTTCATACAGCGCCTTGGCCTGCTCCACAATCTCCGGCATCGCTCCGAACCGTGCCAGCCACGGCATGCGCCCGGTGATGGAGACACACAAAGCATCGATCGTCTGAATCCGCAGCCGCGACGGGTTCCTCTCCAGTTGCCAGCCGTGGCGGCGATCTTGCTCCAACGCCGCCCGCGCCAGCCGCCACGTCAGCGCCTCGTTCGCCGTCTCCGGCTCCGCCTCGCTTCCCGCGCGCCGCATCGCCTGCAGGATACGCGACCGCATCTCCGCCGCCGCCTTGCGCGTGAACGTAATCGCAAGGATCGACTCCGGCTGCGCCACGCCTTCCAGCAGCACCAGGTAGCGCTGAATCAGCAACTCGGTTTTTCCCGACCCCGCCGGAGCCTGCACGATGAAGCTTCGCCCGGGCTCTAGCGCAAGTCTGCGCTGGACTTGATCGGCGGGTGCGGGTGCGGGCTGCATGATTAGTCGTGTATGCGGCAAAGCGAGTGCAGATGGCACCATTTGCAGTCCTTGCCCGATTGCGGATCCACCTCCGCTCGCCCTTCCAGGTACGCTCCCGCCAGCCCCTCCAATACCCGGCGCCATTCCCGCCGGCGCCCCTCAAAATCCCGCTCCGCCTGCGCCCCTGGAAGGACTTCTTCACTGGCGGCGATGCCCCTGAACCGCGTCTCCTTTCTTCGGAAGTCCACAAACGCCAATCCAGCCAGCGGAGCCTGCTCGGCGATGGCATACAGCGGTAACTGCGGCTCCTTCGGACGCTCCCCTTCCCATGCCGCGGGTGACGGCGCCGTGCTCTTGTAGTCGATCAGTATCCGGCGGCCGTCGGCCAGCTCATCCACGCGGTCGGCGCGCGTCTTCAGCCGCAGCCCGGCCAGCTCCACCACGCGCTTCTCCTCCGACGCCACCACCTGAAAAGGCGCGCGCGCCAGCTCCTGCTGGAGCCACACCGCAACCAGCCGGCGCAGCCGCTCTCGCTCCATTGCGCTCAGCCGCGCATGGAACCGCCCGCCCGGAAGCCGCACCTCTTCGAACGCCGTATCCACGGACTCACCGATCCACTCGCGCACTTCCGCCTCCGTGGCCGCCAGCAATCGTTCCTGCGTCTCGACCCGTTCCCAGAAATGCTCCATCACCTTGTGTAACAACTGACCGCGCAGGCGGGGATCAAGCCCCTCATCCGGACTCTCCATCGGCCGCGCCTGGAGCCGCAGCTCGGCGAAGGCGCGGAACGGACACGCCGACTGGAGCCTCAAAATGGCGGCGCCCCCGGAAGCCGCCGCATCCGGCCGCGGTGCGGTTTCATCCACCAGCTGCTCAAGCGCCGCCGGGACCAGATGCCACGGTCTCCATGCCGCAGCCGCGGCCCGCGCCGGCAGGTGCGCGATCAACGGACTAGGCAGAAAGGCCCGCTCCTCATCGCCCGCCGGATAACTCACCACCACCTCCGCGCCGCTTGCCAGCAGCGCCCTCGTCATCCGCTCGGAACGTTCCAACTGCGATCGCGCCGTCGCGCCCGGCACTCCATGCGCCGCCTGCAACTGCACCGGCAGAAACGGATTCGGGCGCGCCGGCGGCGGCCACGCATCGTCATGCATTCCTGCGATCCAGACATGATCAAAATCGGCGCCGGCAGCCTCCTCCACCGTGAGAATCTGCACCGGCTGGCCCAGTTCCTGCGCCTCCAGCCGTGTCTCGCGGCAGATTCTCCTCAAATGCGCCAGGGCCCGGTAGCCGTCCACGATAGGCACCACCAGGTCCAGCCGCGAGAGCTGCTCCAGAGCCTCCTTCCAAGCCTCCGCCGTATCCGCCTCCTCCATCGCCGGCCAGCCGAACAGCTCGAGCCGCGCCGCGAACCAGCGGCTCCACCCGCTGGGCGCCTGAACCTCCGGCGCCGGGCCTATTCCTTCCACTGCCTGCGTCAGCCGTGGGCACGCTTCCTCACGCAACACCCGCACCGGGAAGTGCCGCCCGCCCCGCTCGCGCAGCTTCACGTCCAGCCTCGCGCGCGCCGCTCCTTCTTCCTCCGCGCCGCCAACGTAGGGCGACAACAGGATCGTCGTCACCGTCTCCGAATCCAGCTCCCCGCCGAGCGTTTCCAAAATTGCCAGCGCCGCGTGAATCATGCCCACGCTTTCCAGCCGCGGCCCGCCGGAAAGATGAAACGCCGGCTCATGATCGCGATGCGCATGCAACACGGCGGAGAGAATATCCTCCACTCGCGTCCGCAGCTTCTCCAACTCCGGTATCACAACACCGATGCTAGCCACTGGGTTCCGCAACAGGATCTCCCGCGCCCACGCCGCCGCCGCATGCAGCTCCTCTTCCGCCGTGCCGCACCGCTGCAGCCGCCCGCCGCCGCCTGCCATGTCCAGGAACTGCGACTCCACCACATGGCACCCCGCCTTCTCCACAGCCTTCAGCAGCGCCTCCTGCTGCCGGCTCCATTCATCGAATCCGGCCAGCCACACCTGCCGCGGCGGCTGCAAAGCGCCGGAGCGGAAGGCCGTCTCCAGCAGCGCCGGCAGACGCGCCATCTCCACCGCCTCCAGCCGCCGGCACCGCGCCTGGTAATCGCGCGACCATTGCAGAAACGCGGCCGTATCCTCGCTGCCTTCGAAATTGCCCGGCGTGATCGGAATCCGGCAGCCTTGGGCCAGGTTCCACCCTTGCCGCGCCACCGCCGCCGTGCCCTCCACCTGCAACAGGTGCCGCGCCTCGGGCGAGCCTTCGATCGCCGATACCCATAGCACCTGCTCCTGCCATGCGTCCAGAAGAAGAGGTGGGCTCTCCTCGCTGCCGTAGACCAGATCCTTCCACAACGACGCCAGCCAGCCGCGCCACGGCATGATCCGCGGCGAAGCCCACTGCACATGTCCGGCTTTCTGTTTGATCGCCGCATAGCGGCGGTTCAGCAAGCGCGACAGCCGCCTTGTGGATGTGATCACTGTTGCGCCCGCATCGAGCGCGCCGCTCATCTCCGGAGACACTTAACGCAAGACTAGCACGCGGTAGTAGCGATGCCCCAAGTAGGCCAGCGGCATCACGCACAGCCACGGCAGCCAGTGCATCGGGTTTCCCGCCGCCGATAGCCACCACCCCAGCACCCCGCCTGCCGCGTAATAGGGAAACGCCCACGAGTGGCAGAGATCGAATACCACCGTCATCCGGCGCCCTTCCACCAGACAAATCACGCAGGAGACCTGCAGCGTGTTCAGCAAAAAGTAGGCGCAGGCCGCCACCAGAAACGCCAGCGGATACCCGACGCCACCGGGAGGCAGTACTGTGAGCAAACTTGTCAGGATCCACTTTGCGCTCACAGCCGCGATCGTCAGGCTCGCCATGTTGAACAGTGCCTGCTCCCCGCTTGGTCTTCGCTTGCTATTCCACAACATCTGAACCCCAATACCGGCGAACAGGCCGGCCAACGCGCCAATCATCGGAAGCTGCACCAGGCCCGCAAGCACAACCAGAAAGTGCGGAGAAATACTACCCTTCAAGCCCGGCAACCGGACTTTCCAGGATGCCGTGATCATCGACAGACTCACATACAGTGGGAGGTCCATCGGTTCAACCCTCCACTCCGACGCTACTGCGATGATGGCCAGCGACAGCCCGGTTAGAACGGTGAACCAGACATAGATTCTCGCCTGTGGAGTCATGACCACGAAAGCGGTGGAGCAATCCTGGGGCCAGTTTCAAGTCAATGTATCCACGTGATATCGACTAACTCTCCCTGCCCCCATATCCCGCCAATTTGGCCGGTCTACTAGTCAGTCTGTCGCGGACCCGGGTGGAGTACCCACCCTACGCAGACTTTAGCCGGTTACTAGGGGGAACCTGCCGCTGCCTTGCGCTGAGGCGGCTCCTCCCCGAACACCTGAGCGGAAAAGATGTAAAGGCGCGCCTTCGGGTCACGGTAGGCTCGCGGTCCTAGCCCTGCCTTCACCGACAGGTTCTCGAGAAACTGCTCTTGGTTCCAACCCATCTCTTCGGCCACCTGCGGCAGCAACAGTCCGCCTTTATCGCCGAGGGAAAGCGCAGCGCCCAGACCGGCCCGGTAATGCCGCCAACCGGGGATCAACTTTAGCGGCGTCAGCAGCGAGATCTCCAGGCTTACCGGACCTTCGGATTTCGATAATGGCGGGAAGCGCGGATCGGAACGCGCCGCCGCCAGTGTACGATCCAGCACGGTGGCTTCGATCGCCTCTCGAGGCGACAGAGTGCCCAGGCAACCGCGCAGTTCGCCGCGCTTGCGGATGGTGACGAATACTCCGGTGCGGTGCTGGAGTTCAGGGTTGGGCTCTGTCACAGGCGCGGCTTTCGCCGAGAGATAAGCGTCCAGCGCTTGCCGGGAACTCCTAAGCAGGGCCGTGCGATGCGCCTCGCCCACCGTGAACGAAGCGGCCGGATAGAATGCAAGCCCGCCGTAACCGACACTCGTCGTATGGTCGCCGCTGAGATCGCCGGAGCTGTAGTAATCGGCCGTGCTCATGTAGTAGTCGCCGCCGAGGGCGGTGAGCGTGGCCATCAACAGCCGGATCGGGTCGCGCCCGCAGATCGTGTCGCCGGTGCGCGCGAGAAACCGGTCAAACAGCGCGGTCTCCAACGATCCGATATTCTCAAATGCCTCCACCGCTCTATCCTTGAGCCGCGCCGCCAGGGAACGGTCTTTGGGAAAGGGAGTGTACTGGTAACCGTCTCCGTAATGAGTAAAGTCAGAGGAGGCGATCACCAGGTCGCCCGCCTGGAGGCGCTTGGCCAGCTTGCGCGCCGCCGCGCGCAGGCCGGTCTCATCGAGCGCGCCGGCATAGAGCGGCACGATCTTTGCTTCGGGTACAAACCTCTGAATCAACGGCAGCTGGTTTTCCACTGAGTGGTCGCACAGCGCCCCTTCATCACGCTGTATGAAGCCGAGCTGGTCGACGATCTCCTGGTTGACTTCGATCTCCCCGAGAGCCGTTCGATACGACGACACCTTCGGAGAGGCGATCCCATCCACCGGAAAACGATGCACGAACCCCAGCACGATCACGTTGGCTGGCTTGCCGATCAGGCGGTAGACGGAGGCCGCTGCCACACCCGAATATTGAATCCCGGCATGGGGGGCGATGAGAGCGGCAAGTCCAGGGCGCGGAGGCGCCCCTCCGGAGCGCAACGCCGCCTTCTCGATGCTGGCATCGAGTGCGGCGGTGAGCGCGGACTTCTCGGCGGGGAACCAGCGCCCGGCCATGGGGCTGATATGCACCTGGGAGAAGGCCACCACCGAGGCGGCCAGCAATAGGACGGGAGCCGCGATCATCCCTTCAATTTATCGCAGGAAGCTGAACCACTTGCGGCGGGGGGCAGGCTCCGGCACTGGCTCCAGCGGCCGCCCATCAAGTGCCGCGCGGGGATTTCCCACCAGCAGGCTGGCCGCCGCCGGCTCGCCGTAGTGATCCACCAGATGATTCCGCACCTCGGAGAGGTCCGTCGTGCGGTGCTTGAGATCGTGCGCGTCACTGGCGACAAAGTGGACCAGGCGCTCCTTCATGAGCGCCTCGGAAAACTCCTGGGCTCGGTTGCCGAACCGGCCCAGGAACGATTGTCCGGTGACTTGAATCGCCACTCCCATCTCCGCCCAACTTTTGAGTTGCTCCAGCCGCTGCTGGAGCAGCAGGTTGCGCTCCGGGTGCGTGATCACCGGCGCCAGTCCGGCGGCTAGCAGTTGCTCGAAGATCTGCGTCGTCGTGTGGAAGATCGTGAGGTCGGAGAACTCCACCAGCAGATACCCGTTATGGTTGATCGAATAGCGGCCCGGATGCGCCACCGCGTCCTGGATGTTGTCGTAGGACAGATGAAAGTCGCAGCCGTAGTGGATCCGCGGAGTGGGGCCAGCGGCTTTTTGCAGTTCGGCGATTCGCGCCTCCACCAGTTCCGGCTGGAAGCGGTACTCCAGATTGGAGTGCGGCGTGGCGACGATGTCGGTAGTGCCGTTTTCGCCCGCCATCCGGACCATGGCGACGCTCTGTTCCAGATCTTTTGAGCCGTCATCCAGGCCGTACAGGATATGGCTGTGGATATCAATCATCGTCAGCCGGCCCCGCGAACCCGCGTCGGCGTCAAATAAACATTTCTTCGTCGGCGGTGGCCTGCGCCACCGTCGGCCGGCCCCCGCGCAACAGAATCTGGAAGGCGGCCTTTAGCCCCATTGCCAATCCGTTCAGCTCACGGATCGGTCGCAGCACAGTGGAGTTCAGCGCCACCACCGTGTCGTGCACCCGGCTGATGCTATCGTCCAAGACAAGCTCCACGCGGTCCATCTGCACCTTAGCCCGCCCGGCCGCTTCCCCCAGCACCTCGTCTACGCGCTCCAACTGCTTCTGCGTCAGATCGAGAATCGTCGTTGCCTTCTGCGTCACCTCGCGCACCTGCTGGCGGCTCTCCTCCAACGTCTTTTCCGAGCTGGTGAGGAAGGACTCCGCCCGCGGGAGGATTCTATCCAGCTGCTGGCGCACGCCTTTGATCGCGCGGAAAATCCCCAGGATCAGTGCGGCTTGAGCAACCAAAGCCACGGCGGAGACCGCCACCGCCACAGTCATGATTCGGACAAGGGCATCAGTATTCATTTGAGTTCAGCCGGGTTAAGCTCCTTCGGTCGACGGATTGTCACCGCCCGTGACCGCTTCGCGGTAAGCCTGCTTGCCCGCCTCCACGGCGGCGGACAATTGATCGCGCTGCCGGTTCAGGGCCGAGCGGCCGCGCTCTACATAGTCAGTGGCCGAATCGCGCAATTCCTCTGAGCGGCGCTTCACAAAATCTCTTCCCTCATTGGCCTTGCTGCGGATCAACTCGCGGGTCTCCTCGCCGGATTTGGGTGCGAATAATACACCAATGCCGATCCCTAAACCCAAGCCTAGCAAGAAGTAGGATACTCTCTTATCGTCTTCCATGTTTTTCTCCTCGTGTTCTCAAGTGTACTCCAGTATTCTGTTTGATGTCAGCAGGAAACATGGCTAGAGGCTCGAAATCGGCTGCGAAAAAGTTGGACCGTGAAGGCTTGTGGGAATACTCGCTGCGTACCCTCGGCGGCCGCGCGATGTCGGCGGGCGAGTTGCGCCAGCGGCTCGCCAGGCGCGCTGCCGACGCCTCCGACATTGAGCCGGTGATCACTCGGCTCAAGCAATGCGCGGCACTCGACGACTCGCGCTTTGCCGAGACATTCGCCGCCTCTCGTCTTCAAAACAAGGGCTTCGGCAAAATGCGCGTCCTCCGCGACCTCCGCCAGCGCCGGGTCGCGCCCCCGGTGGCCGAGAAGGCCGTCGCCGGCGCCTACCAGGAGACCGACGAAGCGGAATTGATCGAGGCTTTTCTCAAACGCAAGTTCCGGGGCAAGAACCTGCCCCAGTTCCTCGGCGAACCCGCTAATCTCGCATCGGCCTATCGCAAGCTGCGGCTGGCCGGCTTCGGCGGCTCCAATTCCATCCGCATTCTCAAGCAATACTCCCTCATGGCAGACCAATTGGAAGACATCGAGGATACGGAAGCAGAGCTATAGACTCCGTTTTGTCTAACGAAGGTCTTATCCCCACCAGCTGGCAATCAAGCACTGGAACCAGGACACCACGATGATAAGTGCTTCAGGCATCTGAACGCTTACCTCCTGCTTTACCATCGGTTTTGAAGGTTGCGGACTACATAGGGTGTTTCTATTTTCTTCCTTTTTTATTCCCCTTTATTTCGCCTTCCCTTTGACCACCTTTACATTCGGTTTGAGATCCCATCCTGTTCATAACCACTTTCTTGTGAGGGCATTCAGCCAGTGGTGGAGAGCGCAGCCGCAGCTACAATCAAAAGACGCTACCGTCTGGACCGGCAGCTGGGCCAAGGCGGGCTGTGTTCGGTCTACAAAGCCTACGATCTGGAGCTGGACCGCCACGTCGCCTTGAAGCTCCTTCACCCGATGCTGGCCGGCAAGCCGGCGGCGGTGGCGCGGCTGAAACGCGAAATCCTGCTCGCCAGCCGCATCAGCCATCCCAACGTCGTAAAGGTCTACGAGTTCGGCCAGATGCACGGCAACACCTACATCACATTGCAGCTGGTGGAAGGCATCCATCTGCGGGCTTGGCTGCGGCAGCACGGGAAGGCGGAAACCGGACAGGCCCTGGACTTCGCCCGGCAGTTGGCCTCCGGACTGGAGGCCGTGCATCGCGCTGGCGTAATCCACCGCGACCTGAAGCCGGAGAACATTCTCATCGATGACGAAGGCCGGCTCTATCTCACCGACTTCGGGCTGGCCGCCGCGATGGAGCAGCGCGGCGAACTGCTGACGCTCGAAGATGAGACGCCGGGCACTCCTCTATATATGTCGCCGGAGCGCAAACAGGGGCTGCCGGTGGATCAGCGGACCGACATCTATTCCATGGGCCTGATCCTGCGGGAGTTGGCAACCGGCCGCGGCCCCGCCGATGCCGGGCCAGGCGAGCTTCCGCATCCGTTGGATGCTGTCATTGGGAAGTGCCTGCACCCGAAGGTGGAAGAGCGCTACCCTACCGCATCGGATCTTCTGGCCGATCTGAAAGGCCGCCCCGGTAAGCCCACGAAACACCGTCCCCTTCGGACGCAGCTTGTGATCGGCTTTGCCGCCTCGATTCTGGTTGTCGCGGCGGCCTTCCTGACCTGGCCGCGCTCCCAGCCTGCCGCCGCGGCCCCTTACGCGCAGGCCGAAAAGCTGGAAACCAAGGCGCGAACCGTACCCGATTGGGAAGCCGTCGCAGGCGCCTATGCAGCCATCACACAAGCGCATCCGAAGCATGTCATGGCCCACGTCGGCGCTGGGCAGGCCCAACTGCAGCTGTTCGCGCTGACGCGGGAAGAGGAGCGGCTCGCTAAGGCCCGGACCGCTATTCATCGAGCGCTGGATCTCGACCCGGGCCTGGCGGAGGTTCGCTTCAGCCTCGCCCGCCTCCGTGTCGCGGAAGGGCGCCACGAAGAGGCAGTCCACCTCGCCGACCGGCTGAAGGTCGATTCCCCCGACGTCGCCGAGGCCGAGCGCATCCGCGCGCAGGCGCTGTTCCGGCTAGGCCGGCGCGAGCAGGCCGAAAAGGCCGCGCGCGCCGCCGTGGAACTCGACACGGCGCAGTGGCGCCATCACGATACGCTCGCATGGCTGCTGGCGGCAACAGGCCGCTACGATGAGGCCGAGAAGCAGTACCGCGAAGTGATCGCCCTGGATGCGGGCAACGCCGGAGCCTATCACAATCTCGGCGCCATCCTCATCCGCCGCGGCCGGTTCCAGGAATCGATCGATCTGCTCGAGCAGTCCCTCCAAGTGCAGCCGCAAGCCGTCACCTACGCCAACGTCGGCACCGCCTACTTCTACATGGGGCGCTATCAGCTTGCCAGCGCGATGTTCGAACGCGCGATGCAGCTGCAGCCCAACTCGGAGCCTTACACGGGATTCCTCGCGGAAACCATGCACTGGACCGGCAACGGCGCCCGCGCCGCTACGCTGCTGGAAAGCGCCATCGCCCTGGCGGAGACTTCGCTCAAAGCGCGCCCCGGGGCGCTCGACACGAAAACACGTCTCGCGTTCTATCTGTGGCGCTCCGGCAACCGCGCGCACGCCCGCAAGCACCTGGAGAGCGTCCTGCAAGCCAACCCGCGCCATGCCTACGCCCTCTATACAATGGCCGTGATGGAGTCCGGTTCGGGACGCGCCGCCCGCGCCCAGGAGTTCCTCAGACAGGCGCTCGACGCCGGCTATCCTGTCGCCCAGGCCCAGGCCGATCCCAACTGGAAAGGCAATCCCGTCCCGCCGCAAATGGCTGCCCAACGCTAGCGCTAGCCGCCCGCCACTCCCCGGATAGAATCTGGAGATGAAGCAGATATTGAACCGCGCTTTCCTCAAGACCTTGGCCGCGGACCTGAAGGGCGCTTGGAAGGGCTTTGATGAGACGGGCTTCGTTGCGCGCGGAGTGGATGGCTTGGATCGGATGGCGTTGATGGAGCGGGCGTGGCCGAAACGATGTGGCGTTTTCTGCCGAAGCCGTTCTCCAAGGCCGCGCCCCTGCTGCGATCCACCATGCCCGATGGCCAGACCGGAATCGATGCCCTGCGCTTTCTTCCTCACTCCTGTTTTGTCCAAAAGTACGGACTCGAAGATTTTGAAGCCGCCATGGAGTTTCAGTATGAGCTGACAAAACGGTTCACCGCCGAGTTCTGTATTCGCGCTTTTCTGGAGCGGTTCCCGGAACCAACCTATGCTCGCCTGCGCGACTGGGCCGCCGATGACAATCCCCATGTGCGCAGGCTGGTCTCGGAAGGAACACGGCCAAGGTTGCCTTGGGCGCCGAGGCTGCGCGCCTTTCAGCATGACCCGCGCCCGGTGATCGAATTACTCGAGCCTCCGCCTGCGCAGTTAGTGCCCCTGCCGCTGTTCGATGACCTCCCGGACGAATCTGGATAGCAGGCTACCTCCTCCGGCCCCCAACCTCAACTCGGGGCCCCACGTTTCTGTCGCCTTATCCTCAATGATCACAGCGCAGGCCACAGACCCCATCGACTAATTTGGACAGCACTGGGTGCGTACGCGTTCGGGGTGGAGTGATTCATGACCAGAGACGGGTGTTGGCGAAGGCTCTCTTACGGGGATCGGGGCCGGCGTGGGGCTTTTGGGTGGGGTGCTGGCGGCTGTGCCGATTGGGTTCAAACAGTGTGGAGAGAGCTGTGACGGGGAGCGCGCGGCAATCGTTGGGTTGTTGGTTGGGTTGCCTGTAGGCGGTGCGTTATTGGGGCGGCAACTGGCGGGGAAGGGGGAGATGGAAGTGGTTTACATCTCCCCGTGAAGCGGAGGCTTAGCGCGGCGGCGGAAGACGAAAGGCGGCCATTTCCTGCGCGTTACGGACAACAAGGAGATTGCCGGCGAGGGCGGGATGGTTCCAGGTTTTGCCTTCGATGGCGGGGATGCGTGCAAGCTCAGTGAACTGGTTGGTGGTGGCCGAGACAAGGGCGAGCTCGCCTTCTTCGGAGAGTACGAGGAGGAGGTCCTGATCGGGCAAGAGGAGGAGCTGGCCGTTGCCGTAACGGCCGCCTTTCCATTTGCGGGCGCCGTCGTTGAGATCGATGCAAGCGAGGATGCGGCCGTCGAAACCGAAGGCGTGGCCTTTGTGGATGACGAAGTCGTTGAAATAGGGTTTGAGGCCGTTGGAGGTCCAGCGTTCCTGGACGGACCATTCCGTGGCGGGCTTGGAGACGGTGATGCGGCGGGTCCCTTTGCCTTGGCTGGAGAGGAGGATGCCATCGCCATCAGGGGTGAGCGCGGGCTGGACCATGGGGAAGCTGGACCATTTGTGCTGCCAGAGTACGGCTCCGGTGGCGGGGACCACGCTGGTGATACCGGCTTGACCCAACATGAGGATCTGGGTGGATCCAGCAGAAGTGAAGCGGTGAGGGGAGCTGTAGCTTTCCCCGTCCGTCTGGCCGATCCATAGGGGTTTTCCCGTGGCGGGATCATAAGCGGCGAGCTGGCCGGATGCGGCGACGATCACAAGATCGTCGAGAAGGAGGGGGGAACCGGAGAAGCCCCAAACGGGGAGCTTTGCGCCGGTATCGGAGGCGGCGTTGCGGGACCAGATGAGGGCGCCTGTGGCGGCCTCGAGCGCGTTGAGGATTCCAGTGGCGCCGAGGGCGTAGACGCGTCCGTTGTGGAGCGTGGGGGTTCCGCGAGGGCCTGCGCCGGCGTTGGATTCGAAGAAGCGGACGGGGTTGCGGTGAGCCCAGGCCAGCTGGCCAGTCGAGGCATTGTAACAAGTGACAAGTTCGTCTTCACCGCGCTGTTCCTGGGTGTAGAGAAGATCGCCCCGGATGGCGAAGGAGGACCAGCCGGGGCCGACGGGCTTGCGCCAGAGCAGGGAGGGGGGAGAGCTGGACCAGTCTGTTGCGATGCGGAGACCAGGGACAACGGAGTCGCGATTGGGGCCACGGAAGCCGGGCCAGGCGGGAACAGGCTCTTGTTCAACGGTCTGTTTGGGAGGTGCAGGCGAAGTTTCGATGGGAGGGGCGATGCGGGTTGGAGAAGGTGCGGCGACCGAGGGAGGAGGCAGCGGCTGGGCGAGGAGGATTTGCTCGGGGCTCTGAGACCAGCGCCAATGGAACTGGCCGTCGTGGTCGCCCGTGATGCCTTCGGTCCTAACAAGCAGCCAGGCGGCTGAAGAAAGCAGCAGGGCGGCGGCGGCGGCGGATCGGCGGCGCGCACCGGCTAGACGGCGGGCGGCAACCAGGGAGGCGACGAAGGCGAGGAACAGGACAGGAATGGCGTAGGTGAACAGCCAGTGCGGCCCCATCGATTCATGACGGAGGAGCCAAACGCCACCGAGGGAAGCGGCCATCAACGCAAGGGCTCCTAGGCGATCAGCCCATCGCGCGCGGCTGAAGAAGAGCCACCAGATGAAGAGGACAATGGCGAGAATGAGCGCGCCCTGCACGGCATACATAAAGCCCTGAAAACCGGGAATGAGGGCTTTCAGGCCGAAACGGGACAACCAGAGCAGCAGGACGGCAACGACGCCGGGCCAGAGCCGTAGCGGTTTTCGGAGTTCGTCCATATTCAGGGTGACGAGAGGTTAGGGCGGAATGTTCCGCGGAACTCAGAAGATTCGGTTGAGGTTTTGGAGGAACTCCTGGGCGGTTTCCCAGGCAACGAACAGCGACAGGAGGATGATGAGGCCTAGGGCGGCGCTGGTAAGTTTGGAGTTAACGTGCTCCTCCATAAGGGAGCGGTTTGAAGTAAGCAGCAGGATCAGCACGGTCATGGCGGGCAAGGTGACCGCTACGAACGCCATGGCGAGGACCATCATGGGGATGATTGTGCCGGATCCGGCGAAGAGCAAGGCGGCGAGGGATTGCGTGGAGTTGGCGGCGAGGTTCCGGCGGGAGAGGCCGGAGTTGTGGCTGGAGGATTGGGGAGGCTGAGGCATTCGTGGAATGGA